>ERZ773187.20-NODE-20-length-150117-cov-27.855433_pt1 | contig 150117 bp, 125 predicted proteins | sample MGYA00511242_ERZ773187 | MGnify/ENA primary metagenome ERZ773187 (study PRJEB29015, sample SAMEA2737744) | human gut metagenome | biome: human gut; feature: human-associated habitat; material: faeces | place: China | collected 2012 ...
CAGCTTATTGAGTTTATCATAAGCAGTTCTGTTTGTCAAGAACTTTTTTCATTTTGTTTTCAAGTTCCTTTCGAAACCCGGTTGCTTATCACTCGCAGCAACAGTTCAGTAGTTTATCAGAACTTGCTGTTCGTGTCAAGCAGTTTTTTCATCTTTTTTTCGAAGATGATCACTGCCGCTTTCACGGTAGGTTTACAATATAGCATATTGCCTTTTCCCTGTCAATAACTTTTTACCATATCTTTACAAGCATTTCATGTTGTCTCAACAGTGTCTGGTTATTTGGGATAAAAAAAGAAGCCCAGAGATCAGGATTCTCTTTTTTGGCAGAGCTAACGGAGAAAGAGGGATTTGAACCCTCGCGCCGCTTTAACACGACCTACACCCTTAGCAGGGGCGCCTCTTCAGCCTCTTGAGTATTTCTCCACATCGTCTGAATGATCCTCTGCCAATATGCTATTGGTATGCGTCATTTCTGAACGCATAAATCATTATATCTATTTATATTGCGTCTGTCAACCACTTTTTCAGGAAAATTCTGCAATGGCATTTTCGATGCGTTTTTTCACCTCTGCTGCCAGCTCCAGCGTCTTCATTCCTTTATATTCTTCATAAGGAATCGGGTCAAGGTAAATTACCTTAACGGTTACCGGTTTGATTGTATGGCTGTCAAATGGAACGAACGAGTTGATCAGTGCTGTCGGGACAACCGGGCACTTTGCCTTATAAGCACTTTTAAAGCTGCCGCCCTTCATTTCCAGCATCTGATTTCCCTGGCGGCTTCTTGTCCCTTCTGCAAAGATCAGAAAGTTATCCCCGCCTTTTACCCGCTCTGCCACCTGATTGATTACCTGCAGGGACTGTCGGATATCCTCCCGATCGATTGACAAAGAGCCGGTAATCTGAAATACCTGTTTTAATAATAGGACATTTCTCACTTCTTTCTTATTTACAACGCCGAAGAAATGATCACAGGTTCCGGCAATCGCCAGGACATCAAACATTCCCTGATGGTTCGGGTACAGAATAAACGGTTCCTCCGGCAGCTTTTCCTGACCGTGGGCTTCTAATATAATTCTTCCGCCCTTGCATGCCCGCTCTACCCAGAACTGCAGATGCTTCCAGCGCTCTTCTTTTGTATAGCGCTCGGGATGCGCCGCCATACGGCACAGCTTCGGCCAGCAGACAATTACGAAGAACAGGTTGGTCACCACCATCAGGATAATTCGTTTCATACAAATTCCTCCCTGTATTTTTCTGCAGCGGTTTCATACAAATCGGTTCCTTCCGAGTCCATGCAGACAATGACCGGAAATTCTTCTACGGTTAACTTGCGGATTGCTTCTGTGCCAAGGTCTTCATATGCAACAACCTCTGCTTCCCGGATGGATTTGGATAATAATGCACCCGCTCCGCCGACCGCAGCAAAGTAAACAGCTCCATTGCGCACGACTGCTTCTTTGACCGCGCTGCTCCTGCGTCCTTTTCCAATCATGCCGAGAAGTCCCAGATCCAAAAGCTGGGGCGCATACTTATCCATTCGGCTCGCGGTTGTCGGTCCTGCAGAACCGATCGGTCTTCCCTCCCGCGCCGGGGACGGTCCCATATAGTAAATAATTGTTCCGTCGATTGAAATCGGCAGCTCTTTTCCTGCTGTAAGCGTTTCCTGCATCCGTTTGTGGGCCGCATCACGCGCGGTATAAATTGTTCCGGTCAGATATACATAATCCCCGGCTTTGAGCTGTTTTGCCTCCTCGCGGGTCATTGGTACTTTGATATGCTTTTCCATTTGTATTCTCCCCTTTATGCGCTTAGAGTTCTCTTTTGGCATGGCGGTTTACATGACAGCAGATGTTGACTGCAACCGGAAGCCCTGCAATATGCGTCGGATAGGTATTAACATGAACCGCCAGAACGGTCGTGGTACCGCCCAGTCCACCGGGGCCGATTCCTGTCTGGTTCAGTTCCTGCAAAACCTCTTTTTCCAGGTTGCTCACCCATTCAATTTCTGAATGTTCCCCTGTCGTGCGCAGCAGTGCTTTTTTCGCCATCAGGGCGCATTTCTCAAAGGTACCGCCGACACCGACACCGACAACCATGGGAGGACAGGCATTCGGTCCCGCATCCTTTACCGCCGTCAGGATAGCATTTTTGACACCCTCCAGGCCATCTGCCGGTTTCAGCATAAAAACACGGCTCATATTTTCACTTCCAAAGCCCTTGGGCGCAACCTGAATCGTCACGCGGTCTCCGGGTACAATTTCATAATAGAGCACGCCGGGTGTATTGTCCCCGGTATTTACTCGCAGAACGGGATCTCCAACAACGGATTTCCGAAGGTATCCTTCTGTATAACCAAGACGGATTCCTTCCTGCACTGCCTCTTCCAGGCTTCCGCCTTCAAAATGAACCTCCTGTCCCACTTCCAGAAAAACGACAGCCATTCCGGTATCCTGACAGATCGGGATCTCATCCTTTTTGGCAATTTCCAGATTTTCAGAAAGCTGATTTAGAATCTGACGCCCCAGAGGAGATTTTTCCTCCTGACAGGCTTTTTCAAATACGCAGCGCATATCCGGGGACAGACTATAATTGGCTTCAATGCACATATCCCTTACCGCGTCCCGCACCTTTTCTACCTGAATGCTTCTCATTTGTTTTACTCCTTACATATATTCACAGTTCACTCGTGCCTATAGTATACCGCGTTTCCTTCCGGCTAGCCACTCCTTTTTGACCTTGCCTTATTTTTTGACATTTTCAAAGAACAGTCCTATACTGTGCATGCACGGAACGATCCCCGGACATCCTTGCCGGGACTTTTGACCACAACCTGCTTTTTACGCGGTACTTTTCCATGACAACACGCCTGCTGCCTTTACCGGGCGAACTGTAACTGCTATCTTTGACGAAAAAAGAAAGGAGCCTTGCCATGATATTTTTACAGATCTTCATCTGCCTCGCCGCGCTGTATGTGTTTCTGATGCACCCCAGAATCCGCCGCGCAGACAGCTCCCCCTTTCTCGGCGCATTTTTTGCCCACAGGGGGCTGCATGATAATAACCATCAGATTCCTGAAAACTCCCTTGCCGCCTTTCAGAGAGCAGTAGATGCCGGATACGGAATTGAATTGGATGTCCAGCTTTCTGCCGACCGGATCCCTGTTGTCTTCCATGATGCAACCCTCAGCAGAATGTGCGGTATTGACCGACGGGTAGACGAACTGACCTTTGCAGAGCTTCGTCAGCTTTCCCTTGGAAATACGAAAGAGCAGATTCCTTCTTTTCAGGAAGCATTAGCCCTTGTAAACGGGAAGGTTCCGCTTCTGGTTGAGCTTAAAATGGAACATCTGGATTTCGACATTCCCCGAAAAGCAGACGCCCTGCTTTCAGAATATTCCGGGGATTACTGTATCGAATCCTTTCATCCTGCCGCACTTTACTGGTATCGAAAAAACCGCCCGCAGATTTTCCGCGGGCAGCTTTCCACCAATTTCAATATTGAAAATCACTCTCTGAGTCCGTTCCAGTATCTGTTCGGAAAAATGATCCTGAATTTTATCAGCAGACCGGATTTTATTTCTTATAATCTGCTGTTCCAAGGGGATATCTCCCTGAAGCTGGCGCACGGTCTGTTCCATGCCCCTTGCGCCGCCTGGGTTCTTCGCTCGGAAAAGGAATTGGAGCAGTGTCAGAAGCAGTTTTGTATGTATATTTTTGAAAATTTTTTACCAAAGCAAAAATAACCGGACAAATACCCTCATGAAACCTTCCGATAAATTGCTGCAATTCCTGCAACCACTGCAAGTCCGATAAACGCAATCAGAAGATTTTTGTCCGTATCACACGGATCGGTATGCTGTCCTTTCCTCTGACAACACGTCAGCCTCGAAGCAAATCTGCCAGCTGTGCAAACTGTTCCAGTGTCAGGGTTTCGCCGCGGACGGTTTCTGACAGCTCCATCCGAGCCAGCACTTCCTTGATTTTTTCTTTGGACACGTTCAGCCCCGGCGCATTGGAAAGGCCGTTGACCAGGGTTTTCCGGCGTTGATTAAAGGACGCGCGGATAACGGAAAACATAAACTGCTCATCTGCAGTCTGTACCGGCGGTTCTGCACAGCGATCCAGACGGATAACCGCGCTGCCCACATTGGGTCGCGGGATAAAGCAGTTCGGCGGAACGTTCGCAACAATCTCCGGCCTTGCATAATACTGCACCGCCAGGGAAAGGGCACCATAATCCTTTGTACCGGGTCCAACCTGCATCCGGTCTGCGACTTCTTTCTGCACCATGATCGTGATGCTCTGCAGCGGCACATGGCTTTCAAACAGTCCCATAATGATGGGTGTTGTGATGTAATAAGGAAGATTGGCAACGACCTTGATGGGACGTCCGCCGTTTTTCTCCTGCACCAGGCGGTTTAAATCTACTTTTAAAATGTCTTCATTAATTACTTCTACATTATCATAAGCGGACAGCGTATCCGACAAAATCGGGATCAGAGCTTTGTCGATTTCGACCGCCACCACATGTCCCGCCCGCTCCGCGAGATACTGGGTCATGGTTCCGATACCCGGTCCCACCTCCACAACACAGTCATCTTTGGAAATCTGTGCCGCGTTCATGATTTTTTCCAGCACATGGGTATCGATCAGGAAGTTCTGGCCGAACTTTTTCTGAAAATTAAAGTGATATTTCTGCAATACCTCAATGGTATTGGAAGGAATTCCAAGTGTTGCCATTTTCCTCTCTTTTCTCCGTTCGTTTATTCTAATCCGTAAAACCGACATCCATTGTGCCAGGTAATATCCTCGATTTCCTGACAGGTCAGTCCTTTAAGCTCTGCCAGTGCAGCTACAACCCGGGGCAGATAAAGCGAGCTGTTGCGTTTGCCGCGATACGGCTCCGGTGCAAGGTACGGGCAGTCTGTTTCCAGTAAAATTCTCTCGATAGGAAGCTCTGCCGCCGCTTCTTTTAATTTTTTTGCATTTTTAAAGGTCAGCACGCCGCCGATGCCAAAATAGTAGTCCCATTTTTGAAACTCCCGTGCTGTTTCCTTCGTATAAGAAAAGCAGTGAATCACTGCGCGGAGTTGGCTTCCGCCCTCCGCTGCCATCACATCCAGCGTGTCCTTTGCCGCATCTCTGGAGTGGATGATGACAGGCTTATCCAGCTTTTTGGCAAGCTGAAGCTGTCTGGAAAAGCTTTCCCGCTGACGCGCCTGCACCTCGGGCTCTTTGTCCCAGTAGTAATCCAGTCCGATTTCCCCGACAGCAACCGCTTTGGGAGCCGTCAGTTTTTCTTCCAGCCATTCGTAGTCCCGCTCCGTCAGCTCCTGCACGTTGGACGGATGAACGCCGACCGCCGCGTAAATAAACGGATACTGTTGTGCGAGAGTCAGGCTCGTGGATACAGAAGCAAGGTCCGCTGCCACATTGACGACTCTTCCGATCCCCTGTTCTGCAAGGGAAGCAATCAGCGCTCCCCGATCCTCTTCAAACGCCTCATCATCATAATGGGCATGTGTATCAAATATCATCGTTTTGTTCCTGTCTCTTTTCTTTTCTGTGCCAGTGCCGCCCACGCAGAGGTTCTGCTGCATAAAGCCCTGCCGGCATAGGGTATTGCTTCTGCACAAGTATAGCATACCTTCCGGCTGTTTTACCAATGATTTTACCGGAAATCTTCGACAGAAAATACGATGATACGGCAGGTGCGCCTTTCATTCCTGCGAGAGTCTCCTTTTTGCCTGCCAGAGGGACAGATTGAAGTTTCGAATACCAAGATTCCTCGTTTCCGAACGTTGATCTTCTTCATAGGCATGCATCCATGGCACAGCGTCTCCGGTCAGGTCTTTTCGTCCGATCAGAACCGGCGCTGCATCCGCAGACAGACCGCGCAGATAGGAGTAGTCCGCGGCTGTCGGGAGGGCGTCGTCATCATCCTGCGAATACATGACGGACTCCTGGGTATTGGCTTCGCGGGATACATTATAAGATGCAATCCAGTAATCCGGACGCCCGAACGCGGGAATCAGGTACAAAAATGCGACTGCTATCAGCCAGAACCTCGGCAGTTCAAAATCGCGCTTCCAGACCGCTATCATCGTTCCTACAAAGATTACCGCCATCACGAGCAGCGCCCACAATACCATCAGCCTAAGAAACGTCAGGGAATATTGGCGGATATACAGATACATTCGCCATGCGCTCGAGGCGATCAGCACATAAGTCATTGCGCACACAGCCGTCAGAAGAATCTGCAGTGCCCGGTTTTTGCGAAACCCAAACAGACACACCGCCACAACTGCAAGGTTAATCACGCAAACTGCCAGCAGCTGGAAAAATCCCTGACGCGCATACTGTGCCCATGTCATCTGTTCCGGAAGCGTCCCTGCCTGTAAAAACAGATAAACAATCTGAATTGTACAAAATACCGCATATATAGCCGTTAAAAGAGAAAGCACCGTAATTGCAGCCAGTGGCTCCCCAAGGCACTCCCGTCTTTTCCCGGTCAGGCTTTTGGTAAGGAGTCCACGGATAAATCCGTATGCAAACAGATAGACAAGCACCAGCATCAGGAAAACAGTAATAAAATCCGACCATGCCAGTTCTCCGAAAAACCGCGATACCAGACTTGCAAACACCGCATCCGCACTCAGCAGAAGTGCTGCGACAACCATCAGCAGCGGAATGCCGATTACAAGACCGATCAGGATATAGTGACCTTTCCTATTTTCTTTTTGTTTTTCTTCTGCTTTCAGTGCTGCGGCAACATCAGAAAACGGCGTATCCAGATAGGAAAAGGTTCCAAACAGACCTTTCCAGCCGTTTCGGATAAAATCTCCCAATCCCCAATTTTCTGTATTGCAAAACAGCATCAACGCCCATAAAAGCGTCAGTCCGAACAGCATTCCTTTTGTCATCAGGTGAATTTTCAGGTCAGCTGTTAAAAACACGGAGATACCGAGCAAAAATTCTGCCGCCCCATACGGAAGCGCCCTGATAAGCTTCTTTTGCAGACTGTCTCTGTCGGATGGAACCCTGCACTTTGCGGTACAATAGTAAGAATAGTACAAGGTTCCTGCAACGAAAAAAGGATAGGTGATCCCCGATGTATTCCGATATAGGCAGATCGTGTAAAGCAAGGCGTACAGGGCGGTGGCTGCACCGAGACGGCGGCTGGCCGCAGCAGGGATGGTTCTATCTTTTTCTGTTTTCTCATTCATTTTCCGCATCCTCCTCGTCATCTACGTATTGCAGGATATCGCCGGGCTGGCAGTCCAGCGCCTTGCAGATCGCATTCAGCGTAGACAGCCGCACCGCCTTTGCCTTATTATTTTTCAGGATAGAAAGGTTTGCCAGCGTGATGTCTACCTCTCCGGCAAGCTCTGTCAGTCCCTTTTTGCGTTTCGCCATCATTACGTCCAGGTTAATCATGATCATGTCTTTCTCCTCCATTCGGTGCTCAGATCGTCAGGTCATTTTCCAGCTTATAGGTCACAGCTGCATCAAAGACCCGGGACAGCACCAGAGAAAAAAGTCCCGCAATCACAAATACCAGGATCGTGATCAGTACCGCAGGGGTCAGATAAAGAAACAGGCGCAGCGCAGTAACTGCCGCAATGCAGAAACTACAGATTCCCATCCGCTTTAAGCTTTGCACATTTTCCCGGATAAAGCAGTCTCCGTTCAGCACTGTTTTAAACATCTTTCGCAGCTCCTGCAAAAGTATCAATGCAAAGATTCCGGAAATTCCGAACAGGATCGTCAGTCTGAGCCAGTGCTGCCCGAAATAACTGTCATACTTTCCATAAAAGCGTATGCCAAGGGGCAGCGTCACAGTCACAACAATTCCGGCATAAAACAGCACGTCCAGAAGATATTTGGTAAACAGTGTCAGTCTGTCTTTCATTGGTTCCTCCATCCTGCCGCATACCTGTGCGGCTTTCAAAATAGGTCTCTCTTACTGTGAAGATAACACCATTTGCATTGAAAGTCAATATTTATTTATCGAATTTCAATAAATGCTTTCTGCAAAACGATATTGTCAGGAGAATAAAAAAGAATCCTGCGAAGCAGGATTCTCCGCCTGCGGCGGGTCGCGCAAGCGACATTCTTCCATTCCGCCGCAGTGCGATCCGCGCGGAGCTTTTATTATCGTATGGAAACGAAGTTTCCTATACGATAATAAATAATGTGCCTTGGCACATTCTCGCGCCGAGGCGCGGTTGCCTCGGCAACCATCTACCCCTGCGCCGAGTGCGCATCCTCGCGGAGCGTTTTTATCGTATGGAAACGAAGTTTCCTATACGATAAAAAAACCCCGCAGATCCCATAAAATATCATAATAAATATTTTACAGAACCAACGAGGCTCCTTTATCTTTTATAAAGTCCCTATTTACATTTGTGTGTCTGATGTATCAACAGTATAATTATACATTTCACGAATTGCGTATGCAATTAGAAAATCAAATAGTCCAAATTCAAATACAATAAGGCTTTCCAGATAATCTGGGAAGCCTTTTTAAGAGGTTGTGATTTTAAGGTAATGAGTACAAGCATTAACCAATGTCTATGAGGCTGTTTTTCAAACACCAAGATATAGAAAATATAAAATATTTTTGAAAGGAAACTATTATGGAAAACAAATTACAGACATTAGCTGGCTGTAGTATTTTTGAACAACATGTGTTAGACTACTGTTATACAATTGGAAGTTACAAGAGGAGAGTTTATGAATATGATGTTTGATTTATTTGATTTGATTTTTCCAGTTATGTTTTTACTAATATTTGGGATGATCTTATTTACCTTTATAAGTGGAATAAGAACTTGGAATAAAAATAATAATTCTCCCCGTTTAACGGTGGAAGCCAGAGTGACTGCCAAGCGACAGAATACGACACATCACAACGAGCCGGTTGGAGGAGATACTTCAGGAACCCACGGGTATCATACTACCACCAGTACCTCTTATTATATTACTTTTGAGGTGGAAAGCGGCGATCGGATGGAGTTTTCTGTATATGGAGAAGAGTATGGAATGCTGGCAGAAGGAGATGAAGGAAAGCTGACATTCCAGGGAAGCCGTTATCTGGGATTCGAGAGGACTATTGAAAATTAGAAGTAGAATTTCCTGTTTGTAAAATTAAGAGAATCGGAATTTAAGAGGAGGTATGTATTATGAATATAGGATTTTGGTCATGTATAATTTTGGTAATACCATTTGTGATTATAGGTGTATTATTTGCTATTTTTAAGGAAAAAGCAGCAAAATTTGTTTCAGGATTTAATTCATTTTCTAAAGAAGAACAGGCATTGTATGATAAAGCTCATATCTCTCGTAATATAAGAAATCAGTGCTTCATGTGGACTGTTACAATGTTGGCAGGAGCGTTATTATCCTGCTTTTTAACCCCATATATGGCTATACCAACCTATATTATTTGGTTGGTTCTGTTTTTTAGAGAAGTCCATTTTGATAATCATAAAGCGTTTGAAAAATATTTATTAAAGTAAATCCCTGTTTGTCAATTACAGGTGATATTGAAAGAGTCAGCCCATTCAAGGTGCTGGCTCTTTCAAAATTCTATTCTAATAAATTGCACGATAACTTATCAAAAAATAAGCTCCACATTATGGAAAAATGAATATAAAATGTATAAAAGTGGCAAAAGCGAATAATTATAAGTGATTATGCATCAGACACACTTTTGTAAAAAGGAAGTTTTTAAAAACTCTGCACGCTGCGGTGCTTTGGAAAATTCCGGCTTATCCTGCTTTATTTGGAACAGGCTGTGCAAGAACCACAGTCAGGATGCTCTTCTGCCCAGATTCTCTCTGCGGCAGGCGTCCACTGCTGTGCATAGGGTCTGCAGCGATTGAATACGTCCTGTGTGGATTCCGGCTGCTGCATATCGGTGCTATGAGCGCCGCTGCGTTTTACCATTTCTCCCAGAAGCTCCGGATTTTCCAGCATCGGACAGGGTCTTAAATGGTTGTGGTTGAAGGGCTGTCCCTTATGATATTCCTTAAACAGAGGCTGCTGCAGACATTCCAGCAGACTCTTTTCATGGATATTTGCGTTGGAATAATGGATGAATACGCAGGGCTCCACATCTCCGGCAGGATTGATATGTGCGTACTGCCGCCCTCCTGCAATACATCCGTCGATATATTCGCCGTCATTCTGGAAGTCAATGCAGAAAATCTGCTTACCACCAGTCAGGCCACGGATCTCGCGAACTCTGTGGATCATATACTCTCTCTGCTCTGCGTTCAGCATCAGATCCACGTTTGCGCCATCACCGATCGGCATATAATGGAAGTACCAGTTGAACCGGACGCCGTGGCTGATCAGCATGTCGATGAACTCGTCGCTTGTAACCGCCTTGTAGTTCTGACTCGTATAACAAATGGAAGTACCATAAAGCAGTCCATACTTCTGCATCAGATCCATTGCATGCATCACCTTGTCGAATACGCCCTTCCCACGACGGTCATCTGTTGCATCCCCGATGCCTTCGATGGAAATAAAGAATGCCATATTTCCGACCTTCTGTACCTCCTTACAGAACTCCTCATCGATCAGGGTTCCGTTGGTAAACAGATGGAATACTGAATTCTGATGTGCTGCTGCCAGCTTCAGCAGGTCGTTTTTACGGCACATCGGTTCACCGCCAGTACACATATACCAGTGAATCCCCAGCTCTTCTCCCTCCGTTACCAGCTTATCCATTTCTTCATAGGTCAGGTTCAGGGTCTTGCCATATTCTGCAGCCCAGCAGCCTTTACAATGCAGGTTACAGGATGCGGTAGGATCAAACAACAGGATCCAGGGCATGTTGCAGTCGTATTTTTTTCTCAGCTCCATCACATAATTGTAACCGGAAAACATACCTTCATAACCAAGGTTCAGCACATTCATTTTTAAAATATGAGGATCGATCTCGTTGATGGCACGGTACGCGTACTCCATCCATTTTCCATTGGGATCCTGCACAAATTTGCGGGCAGCATCAAATGCACTCGCCTTATATCTCTTGCTCAGCAGCGGCTCTGCCAGATTGATCAGCTTGACCGCCTCTTCTGTCATATGTTCTGTTCCTTTTCCTCTTACTGCTTTAATCGCTGCGTCGATCGCAACACTGAAAGCGGCACGCTGCGCTGCATGTACTACTTTGTTTTCAGCCATGTCGTTCTGACTCCTTTCTCGCTCTGCCTAAATTTATTTCTCTTTCATTTGTCCCCATCTTACGACGGCTTTTGATTCTTTTCATTGCCCAAATTCCCGTTTTTGTGGCATATTTTCCCATTAAACAACATTTTGTCCCATGTGGGCGCGGACGGGATGCGCGACAGAGCATGAACGGGGTGCCCTGACAGGCGGCAGAGCGCAAGCGCAGCGCACGCTCTGACTGACTGGCAGGCAACACGGACACGGCACGCGCTCTGACGACTGACAGGCAGTACGCGCACGCTTTCCAATTGACAGACGCGGTGTGCTTTTGTATCCTGTTAGTATCGGATTGAAGAGGGCAACCCCCTACAGTAACCCGATAGCAAAACAATTTCGAAAAGGGGTACGAAGATTGAAAAATAAAATTTTTCAATCCCGAGATTTGTGTCTGCGCGCACTTGACACAAACTCGACATGCGCAAAAAACGTGCGCAGAAATGAGAGGAAGAGATGAACGATATAGCGTCTTATATGTTAGAACAGACCAAAAAAATTCTTTCCATTGACAGTCCGACCGGCTTTACTGCACACGCGGCGGAGTATGTCCTCGGAGCATATAAAAAGCTGGGTTACGATGCAAAGCTGACCAACAAGGGCGGCATTTTTGTATGTGTCAATGACGGTCCTGACCAGGCGGACGATCCTGCGGACGCACCGATTTTGCTGGAAGCGCACATGGATACCCTGGGCGGTATGGTTTGCAGCATCAACGAAAAAGGACGTCTGATGCTGAGTGCTCTCGGCGGCATGAATCCAAACAATGCAGAGGCGGAAAACTGCCGCATTTACACCAGAAGCGGCAAGGTTTATTCCGGCACGTTCCAATTAAAAAACGCCTCGATCCATGTAAACGGCAGCTACAATGACACTGCCCGTTCCTATGATGCAATGGAGGTCGTATTGGACGAGCCCGTAGAAAGCAAGGCAGATACCGAGGCTCTCGGCATTATGACCGGTGACATCGTCTGCTTTGATCCCCGCACGACCGTAACAGAATCCGGCTATATTAAGAGTCGTTTTCTCGACGATAAGCTGAGTGTAGGCATCCTGCTCGGCTTTGCAAAATATTTAAAGGAAACCGACAAAAAGCCCGCCCGCAAAATCTATCAGCATATCACCGTTTTTGAAGAAGTCGGTCACGGCGGCTCTGCTTCGATTCCTGCTGACGTCGCAGAGATCCTCGCAGTCGATATGGGCTGCGTCGGAAACGGTCTTTCCTGCAAAGAAACCCAGGTTTCCATCTGCGCAAAGGATTCCGGCGGTCCTTATCATTACGATGTTGTTTCTGCTCTGATCGAGGCAGCGCGCACCGCCAAGGTTGACTTTGCAGTTGACGTATATCCCCACTACGGCTCCGACGCAGAAGCAGGGCTTCGTTCCGGTATCGATTGCCGCCACGGGCTGATCGGCTCCGGTGTATACGCTTCTCACGGCTATGAGCGCAGCCATGTAAAGGGAATGGAGAATACATTCCGGCTGTTAAAGGCTTATCTGAATCAGGATTATCACGCCTGAACGTTTCCTGTCCAGCACAAAACACAGGAAGTTTTGTAAATATTCTTTAACACCGAAGCAAAAACCTCCGGGTCTGTCGTCTTTTCGACGCCAGCCCGGAGGTCGTTTTATTCTGTGCTACAGTTTTCTCCACCTGCGTAGCAGAGCCCTTTATAGCATTTCAATTCGTAGCTGCGCGATCAGCCAATCACCAGCTCCCAATGCATTTTTTCTTCATTCAGGCGATACTGCTTTAACAGCTCCGGTCCGCAAGAGTTAGAACCAACGCCGCTCATGCCGTAGTCCAGATGCCAGATCACATGTCCGGATTTTTCCAGCTCGTAGTTGTGCATCTTTTCCGTCAGCTCCTGTGCGGTGTAGTAAGAAGCGTTGAAGGAAAGCGGCTTTGTGCCTTCCGCTTTCAGTTCACCTACTTTTACAAACGCACAGTGATAATGGCTGCCATTTTCCTGAGGTTTTACATAGTCCTCAAGAAGCTCATCTACGGTTGTCGTAAAGCGGTCTACCCAGCAGGCTCTGTGCTTATCCTGATAGCTTTCTGTCGGACCGTATCCGATGTATTCCACCTGATCCTGATCTTCCGGCAGTACCAGCTGCAAGCCAAACCGGGGCATGTAAGGGAAGGTCATATCCTTGTCGGCATCCAGCGTCAGTTTGATCTGACCGTCTGCATTGACTTCCCAAAGCGCCTTCGCGCGTAAAAACGGCTGTCTGTATACACTGGCGATGGAGAAATCGCAGTGAATGCGTACTTTTTCACCGGCGTTCTCTGCGGTACAGTCATAAACCCGGATCCATGGTCTGTCGTATCCGGCTTCTTCCCAGACCTGACGGACATTTCTGTCATTGTCAACCGGCGCACGCCAGGTCTCAAAGGACATCGGTGCTTCGATCAGCGCCTTACCATCTCTGACAAGCTCTGTAAATGCACCTTTCTTCTTGCCGAATACATAGCGGATTCTGTCGGAGGTAATGATCCAGGAAGTATCGTTTTCCTCCAGTGCAACTGCTCCGGCTTCTGCAATTTCCAGAACCTTTTCCCTTTCCTCAAACAGCGCAATCTGATCAAAGCCCATGACTCTGCCCTGTCTGGTCAGCGCCTGGTCTGCTTTCTGCACATAGGTCAGCTTCAAATAGGTCTGATCTCCGGAAAGCTCTCCCAGCCGAGGGATCGTGATGCACACTTTTTCATGTGCAGGGCAGGTAATCTCCCGGATCTCGCCCTCTGCTAACAGGGTGCCCTCTTTTTTGATTTCATAACGGATCTGTACAGTATCTGCAAGGTCAGCAAAATCCTGCACGTTCCACAGCTCTACAGTGCCTGCTGTCAGATCTTTTCCTGCTGCATGTACCGGACGGATTTCGTTTTTCCATTCCAGAAGCCCGGTATGGGGTCTGCGGTCCGGATACACCAGGCCATCCATACAGAAGTTGCCGTCATGAGGGAACTCACCTGCATCGCCGCCGTAATGGAAAATATCTCTTCCGTCTGCAGCCTTGCCTTCCCAGGTCGCATGATCACACCATTCCCATACGAAGCCGCCGCAGAACTTGTCATATTTGTACATCAGCTCCATGTAATCATGGATATCCCCGGGGCCGTTGCCCATTGCATGAATAAATTCACACTGAATAAAGGGCTTTCTCATTCTGCGGTCTTCGCAGTATTCCTTTACCCACTCGGTATCCGCATACATCCGGCTCATCACATCCAGCATGGAAACATCGTTGTGATAACCTGCGGAATCATAGATGCTTGCTTCATAGTGCAGCAGACGGGTCGGATCATAAGCCTTTACCCATCTTCCGGCATCCTCAAAGTTGCCGCCGTAGCCGCTCTCATTGCCCAGAGACCAGAAAATTACCGCGCTCTGGTTTTTGTCCCGGATCACATTTCTCTTCTGACGATCGAGAATCGACTCCGCCCAGGCATCATCCTGCGCGATGTAGCCCATGCAATCGTGACCATCATTTGTATACAAAGTTCCTACGCCGTGGCTTTCCAGATCCGCTTCCGCGATCATGTAAAATCCGTATTCATTGCACAGCTCCGGGAAATAAGGCGCATTGGGATAGTGGCTGGTACGAATCGCATTGACATTGCTTTCCTTCATCAGCTGCAGATCGCGGATCACGTCTTCCCTGGTCACGGTTGCACCGGTGTAAGGATTGGAATCGTGGCGGTTGACGCCCCGGAATTTCACCTGTTTTCCATTGATTAAAATCTTACCCTCTTCAACGGAGATCCAGCGGATGCCGACCTTCTGCTCGATGGTTTCAGCGCCTGCCTGGAGTGTCAGGGTGTACAGATAGGGCTGCTCTGCGTTCCAGAGCACCGGAGCAGCTACAGGAAATGCTACTGTTTCTCCATGCGTAAACGCAATTCCGATCTCTTCGCCGTCAGCGTCAGTCAGCGTACAGTTGATTTCCGGATCTCCCTCCACCCGGTCAAAACGAACCGTAACCTCTGCGCTGCCATCCTCTGCAACAGGAGTCTGAACCGTAAAGTCATGTACGAATTCCTGCGGGCGAAGCACCAGCTCAACATCCCGGAAAATTCCGGAAAAACGCAGCTTATCCTGATCTTCCAGATAGGTTCCGTCACACCATTTCAAAACCAGAACCGCCATACGGTTGCTGCCTGCTTTGGTTTTGCCGGTGATTTCAAATTCGCTGGGACTGTGGGAAACCTGGCTGTAACCGACAAATTCGCCGTTGATCCAAACATAGAAGCAGGAATCTACGCCCTCAAAATATAAGAACTGACGTTCGCCGGCTTCTTTTTCTGTCAGAGTAAACTCCTTTACATAAGCGCCGCTGGGATTTTCACCGGGTGCATACGGCGGGTCATAAGGGATGGGATAGCGGATATTGGTGTACTGCTTCTGTCCAAAGCCCTTCATCTGCCAGCAGGAGGGCACTTCCATGTTGATAAAGCCCTCTTTTTCGAGATCCTTTTCCCAGAAATGCTCCGGTACTTCTTCCACACTGGGATACCAGGCAAATTTCCAGTCGTCCCCGCTCAACAGGATCTGGCTCTCCCTTCCATCCTGTTTCGGCACATACCAGCAGCGGTTGTCCATTGTGCCGACATGCAAAGTGGAGAGATTTTCATAAAAATTCTGCACTTTCATTTGGTTGTCTCCTTTTTGTATACTTTGGTTGATACCGGGATTTTGTTCCGGCTTTCTTTTTTACAGCTCCTCACACACCTGGAAAATATAGAATTTCAGGTAGTAGGATTCCTCCGCCGCCCAGAGGATCGGATGATCCGGCGCCTGTGTTTTAAATTCCACCTGACGCAGTCTCTTATGCGCTCCGTGGGCTGCTTCTCGGATGGTCTTTGCGAACAGCTCCGGATCCATAAAGTGGGAACAGGAGCAGGTCACTAAAAATCCGTTGTCTTTTACCAGCTTCATGCCCCGCAGATTGATTTCACGATACCCTTTTACCGCATTTTTGATGGAGCTTCTGGATTTGGTAAATGCGGGAGGATCCAGGATTACGACATCATACTGCTCGCCCTTTTTCTCCAGCTCGGGAAGCAGCTCAAAGACATCTGCACAGGTAAATTTTACGCGGTCGGAAAGTCCGTTTAATGCCGCATTTTCTTCCGCCTGCTTTATGCCGGTCATGGATGCATCCACGCCAAGCACCTCTCTCGCGCCCGCAATCCCCGCGTTCAGTGCAAAAGAACCGGTATGTGTAAAGCAGTCCAGTACCTTTTTGTCGGGGCAAAGTCTGTGAATTGCCTGTCTGTTGTATTTCTGGTCCAGAAAAAATCCGGTCTTTTGTCCGTCTTCCACATCCACGATGTAACGGACACCATTTTCTGTGATTTCAACCTTTGTGGGGAACGGGTCGCCGATGAAGCCTTTGAAGCGTTCCATGCCTTCCTGCAGGCGTACCTTTGCATCGCTGCGCTCATAGATGCCACGGATCATGATACCGTCCTCTGCCAGCACCTTTTTCACAAGAGAAAGGATCGTCGGCTTCAAACGGTCGATCCCAAGCGCCAGGGATTCCACCACCAGCACGTCGGAGAACTTGTCCACTACCAGCCCCGGCAGCCAGTCCGCTTCACCGAAGATCAGACGGCAGCATCCGGTGTCTACGGTCGCTTTACGATATTCCCATGCGTTGCGCACCCGCTTTTCCAGAAATTCTTCTGTGATCTCATGTTCTTTTCTGCGGCTCATCACCCGGATTGTAATTTTTGAACGGGTATTGATAAAGCCCCATCCCAAAAAGAAACCATCAAAATCCTTTACCGCAAGAATATCTCCGTTTTCATAGTCTCCCTCAACGCGATCAATCTCGTTATCGTAAACCCAGGCGCCGCCGCTTTTAAGCGTGCGTCCTTCGCCCTTCTTCAGAATAGCTTCTGCGTACATATTTCCTCACAATCTGCCGCATGGCGGCTCCGAAAACGCTGACGCGCTGCACAGACTTTTTTGCAGCGCTCCACCGGCTCGGCAATTTTATTATAGTATGAAATTCTATTCGGATGTATAATAAGTCTGTCCGAAAAATATAACATTTTGAAACTAAAAGAAAGGACTCCTATGCCGATTTATTTTCGCAACGCCCCGGTGCGTGAACCCTTTATCTACGATTCCATCGGAAACCACTGGCTGCAGGATGCGACCTCGCGTCCAAACGGCTACCCTTTCTATCACTATTTACAGACCGAATCCGGCTGCGGGCGGATTACCATTCAGGGAAAATCTTATCTGCTACATGAACAGGAAGGCGTCCTGATCGCTCCCTCCATCCGACACTCTTATCTGGCCCAGACTCCGGAGTGGTACACCTGCTTTTGTACCTTTTCCGGAACAGTCGAAGGCAGTATTTCCAAAATTCTGAACAACCGGCCGATTCTTTTTACCACAAAAGAGCAATGTCGGAATATACGCGCGCTGCTGCAGGATGCCATACAGCTTTTCGAACATCCTCCGGTCAACATCCCGGTACTCTCCGTCAACTGTTATCAGGTGCTTTTACAGTTTTCGGATGTCCCGGGCGGTCAGAAGCTTCTTTCTGATCCGCTGTATCTGCGCTATGTTGCTCCGGTCATCGAAGAAATAGAAACCTGCTACAGTCTGCCCCTCACAGTGGCCCAGCTGAGTCGTCAGGTATTTGTCACGCCCCAATATCTATCACGGCTGTTTCAGCGTTTTCTGGGCTGCTCGGTCTACGAATATCTGATGACCTGCCGCATCAACCGTGCCAAAGAGCTTCTGCTGACAGCACCGCGGATGGAGGTGCAGGAAATCGCTGCGCAGACCGGCTTTTCCGATCCGAGTCACTTTATCGCCATGTTCCGCAAAAACACCGGACGGACACCGTTAGAGTTTCGGAAAATCAAATAATGCTGTGTGCAGCGGCCTGTTTTATCTCAGTCCATTGAGCTTTTCCCGATCCATCTGAAACGGATAGTTTTTGAGCTTCGCGGGGTTGGAAAGCAGATCATTCATGGTGCGCTCCCAGAGCTCACGGGAAATTTTTTCTTCTCCGATCAGACTGTAAATATAGGCCTCGAAGCTCTGATGACTGCCAAAACCAAGCAAAGTCAGAACGCGCATCGCCTCTTCCTGGTCACCGTAGCAGCGCAGAAAGCCCGGCAGGAACATGCCAACCGCTTTGCCGTGGGGCGTTCCCAGTTCGCAGGTTACGCGATAGCTCAATCCGTGGGGCAGACTCGTACCGGTGTGGGAAATCGCCATACCGCCGAGGGTGCACGCCTGCATAAGAAGCTCCCTCTGCGCTTCGCCGATTTCATAGGAAGCGAGCGCATCCTTTACCTTTGCAAAGGTCCGCAGACCCATCTCGCTGTAGACACGGCTGTAGGGCGTAGCGTTCGTGTTTAAATGGCTCTCCACCAGATGTGCTAACGTATCCACCGCCGTGTTGATACAGCCGGTTTTGGAAGCAGTCTGCAGATACGTAGAATCCACCAATGCAAGCTCTGGGAAAATATGGTGGCTGATGCTCTGTTTTACCAGCTCGCCCGCCTTGGCTTCTGTGGAAGTCTCCGAAGCTGCCGCCGTAGTCAGTTCTATTTTCGGCATTACAACTCTCGTTAAGATCGCATATGGCGTAACCTCCGAGCCGGTTCCTGCTGTCGTCGGTACTGCCGCGACCGTCAGGGCTTTATTTGCCGCCAGTTTGACCGCTGCGTCTGTTTCATATAAAAAGTCTGCTTTTTTCTCCGGATTGGCGATCATCAGTGCAATTGCCTTAGAAGCGTCCATGGGAGAACCGCCGCCGATTCCGATCACAAAATCGACCTTTTCCGAAAGCCCCAGGGCAGTCGCCCGCATCACAGTTTCCACCGAAGGATTTTCCTCGATTCCGTCAAAAATCACATAGGGCACTTGCTCGCGGTTCAGCGCATCCTCCACGTCCTGCAGGGAACCGTTTACACGGGAAGAATGCTTTCCCGTTACAAGCAGTGCTTTTGTTCCCAGCGCCGCCAGCTCCTGGCTGTGCTGCCGGACACAGCCTTTCTCGTTATAAACCTTTGTTGGCATGTATAATTTCATTGCAATTCCTCCATTCTAAGACGTGCATAAGCATACTGCTCTGTTTCTGCAATACAGCGCCGCACCCTTTCTTCTGTCGCAGGATCTTCAAAATTCAGATCTAAAAAACGCTTTTTATAATAGCCCTGTTTCAGCGCAATCCGCAGGCTTTCTGCAAAATTCAGATCAAAGAAAAAGCCGAGAAAGCTGACCCAGACGTCCAGTCCGGTCTTACGCTCCTGTTTTTTGATGCAGTAATGACCCAAAATGCTCTCATACACCACATCTGAAACTGCTTCCTGTCTCACCTGCTCTGCGGAAAAACCGGTGGTATCTACAGGATCCTCCTGGGCAAACACCCGGAAAATATCGCATTTGTCCGCATCCCGGATTAACTTCGCAAAAAGCAGCGTCTTTTCATCCAGGCCATCCTCAATTGCAAGGCGGTTATGGTTTCCAATGGCCGTCAAAACCTGCTCTCTTTCCCTGGCAGAAAGCTCATCCAGAAAATTGCCCTGCCGCAGGATTTCGCACCCTAACTGCGCGTGGTCGATGCTTTTATAATCCAGAAACGTGTGATAGCGCTTCAGCTGCTCAAATCTTCCGATATCGTGATAGACCGCACACAGATACGCCAACTCTCTGTCACTTTCCGAAAGTGGGAGCACCGCTGTAAGCTGTTCCATCACCTCCGTCACCCTTTGCGTATGAATAATTTTTAGTTTGATCCTGGTATCGCTTCCGTCGTCATAGGCAGACGCATATTCCAGAAATTTCTGCATGGCATCCATTTTTCCTCTCCATTCTGTAAGCGCATGGCAGTGGCTCTACAGCATTTTCCACATACGGTCCAGTTGCCCGCAGCATGCCGTGATACCTGCGCTTTTGTTTCTTTTATTCAATTCCGGCGGCACTGCTGCCTCAGCTTTCTCTCCGCAGCGATTCAAACACTGTGTCGTAATGCTCCGACATTTCTTCAAAGTTATTCAGCAGCTGTTCCAGCACCCGGTAAAACGTCTGCAAATCCTCCGGCGCGATATTTTTGTCCGCATTTTCCTGTACCAGCCCGATGACCTGACGGATTTTGGCGGTCTGCAGGCTGCCCTGCTCTGTCAGAACATAGCGGGCGCGGTAACGTCCCGGCTCTCCTTGTTTTTCCACCATTCCGGCTGCGATCAGCTCCGAAAATGTCCGGGAAATCAGCGCCGGGTCAAGGTCACAGGCCGCTGCCACCTCTGCAAACTGAAGTCCCTCCGAATGTCCGCTCAGCGCGTACAGCACCGCCGTGTGTGCAGCCTTTAATCCTACCATCCCCATTCCAGCTGTTTTGACTGCCTGTACTTTTTTATTCATTCTGGAAAGAGAAAGGGTAAATTTCAAAAAGCGGTCATCCTTCATGGCTCTCATTTCCTTTCCCCAGATGTTTTGCATATTCCTGTCCTTCCCGGACATAATGGGCTGCATTTTCCAGATTGGAGGTGATTTCCGCTTCCGTTACACTGCGGATGATTTTGGCAGGGCTTCCATAAACCAGTGAGCCCTCCGGAATCTGCATATTCTGTGTCACCAGCGCTCCTGCTCCAACGATACAATTTTTGCCGACGGACGCGCCGTTTAAGACAATTGCACCCATTCCAATCAGTGTATTGTCCCCAACGCTGCAGCCGTGCACAATCGCGCTGTGCCCGATCGTGACATTTTTTCCCACAGTCACGCTGTAGCCCCTGTCCACATGAATGACGCAGTTATCCTGTACATTCGTACCTGCACCGATCGATACGCTGCCTGCTCCGGCACGCACGGTTGCGTGGAACCAGATACTGCAGTTTTTTGCGATCGAAACGTCCCCATATATGTCTGCACTGGGCGCAATAAACGCCGACGGATCAATGTCCGGATTTTTCCACATCTGAGTTGTCCCCTTCTTAAACAATGCGCTTTATTCATTATCTGCTTGCGCTCATTGTAGCATAAAATCCCCGACTTTGGCTTATTTTTTCATTTCCGGGAAAAAGCTTAAAAATTCCGTGAATTGCGGGTTGTCAATTCCTTTTTTTCCCGTTATACTTTTCGGGACATAGTCTTTGCGGATTGTGAGGGCACGGAAGCACGAAGCAATCCGATATCAACACTCAGAATTCAGAAAGTACAGAGAGAACAATATGAGTATTTTAAACGTAGAACATCTGTCTCACGGCTTTGGCGACAGAGCCATTTTCCATGACGTTTCCTTCCGTCTTTTAAAGGGTGAGCACATCGGCTTAATCGGCGCAAACGGCGAGGGAAAATCCACCTTTATGAACATCATCACCGGTCGCCTGCAGCCCGATGAAGGTAAGGTCGAATGGTCCAAAAATGTCCGCGCCGGTTATCTGGATCAGCACACTGCCCTTGAAAAGGGCATGACCATCCGTCAGGTACTGACCTCTGCCTTTGATTTTTTGCTGGATATGGAACAGGAATTAAACGGGATTTATGAAAAGATGGGTGAAGCAGACGAGGATACCATGCAGCAGCTGATGGAGGACGCCGGAACGCTGCAGGAGCTTTTGACTGCACACGATTTTTATATGATTGATTCCAAGGTTGAGGAGGTTGGCCGCGCCCTCGGGCTTTCCGAAATCGGTCTGGACAAGGATGTTTCCGAGCTGTCCGGCGGTCAGCGTACTAAGGTACTTTTGGGTAAGCTTCTGTTGGAGAAACCGGACATCCTGCTTTTGGACGAGCCCACCAACTATCTCGATGTTTCTCATATCGAATGGCTCAAACGGCATTTAAATGATTACGAAAACGCGTTTATCCTGATTTCTCATGATATTCCGTTCTTAAACAGCGTCGTCAACCTGATCTACCACATGGACAATCAACAGCTGACCCGCTACGTAGGCGATTATGACAAGTTCCAGGAGGTTTATGCGATGAAAAAAGCGCAGCTGGAAGCCGCCTATAACAAGCAGCAGAAAGAAATTGCAGATTTGAAGGATTTCGTTGCCCGCAACAAGGCTCGTGTTTCCACCAGAAACATGGCGATGTCCCGCCAGAAGAAGCTGGATAAAATGGATGTAATAGAACTGCAGGCTGAAAAGCCGAAGCCGGAGTTCAATTTTAAAGAGGCACGCACGCCCGGCAGATATATTTTCCAGACGTCCGACCTCGTAATCGGTTATGACGAGCCGCTGTCCTCCCCGCTGAATCTGTCCATGGAACGCGGCTCCAAGATCGTCATCACCGGTGCAAACGGAATCGGTAAGACAACTCTGCTGAAGAGCATCCTCGGTCTGATCGATCCCCTCTCCGGCAGCGTAGAGCAGGGAGATTATCTGGAGATCGGCTATTTCGAGCAGGAAATGAGTCAGGATATTTCCACAACCTGTATCGAGGAGATCTGGAAGGAGTTTCCGGGCTACAGCCAGTATGAGGTGCGTTCCGCCCTCGCAAAATGCGGCCTTACAACCAAGCATATTGAAAGCCTTGTCAAAGTCCTGTCCGGCGGTGAACAGGCAAAGGTGCGTCTCTGCAAGCTGATCAACCGTCCCTCCAATGTACTCGTCCTCGACGAGCCCACCAACCACCTCGATGTGGATGCCAAGGACGAATTGAAGCGTGCACTGATCGCATATCGCGGAAGCATTCTGATGGTATGCCATGAGCCCGAGTTCTATGACGGGCTCGCAGATACGGTCTGGGACGCTTCCAAATGGACGACACGAACTGTGTGACAAAAGGACAGCACGACACGTAATATGATAACATGGCCTAGCGCAGTCCAGCACTCTAAAAGGCAGCCGCGTCAGGAAAATTTTCCTGACGCGGCTGCCATATTTTTTAAGCTTCCTGATAAAGTTCTTTTGACCGGTAAGTCAATACCTTTCCTATTTGTAATCTTTGTTTTTGAGCAACGTACCTACAAACGGTATCGTAGCAAATTCCTGCGGGTTACTTCTGATAATGTAATCGATATAATTTCCCACAATCAACGCGTATGCATAGTAGCCCATCGGGTTCGGATGAAAGCCCAACCCGAACGATTTACGCATTTCTGCATCGTATACGGGCGCATGCGCAGTCATATCCAGCAAGTAAGTAAACTCAAACATATCGCACAATTTGGCGAGTTCGCTTGCGATATAACGGATATCATTATCACACGCTTCACCGCGCAGTTGAGGAGTTACAACAAAAATACGCGCGTTAGGCTCTATTGTTTTAAGTTTGGAAACGATTTTGCCCATATTACCGAAAAACGTATCGTCATTATCCTGCGGACAATCGGCGTTGACGTCCTTGACACTTCCCAGAGGATGCCCGAACACAAACGAATCGTTGTTGCCTAACGCAATAATATACGCTTGATTCCATTGCCAAAATCCGTTTGCGTCCGCCCAACTTTGAACATACTCGCGCGCGGTCATTCCGCCGCGGGAATAATTGTTATATTTTGTTCCAGTAATGCGCTCTAAAACGGCGGGCCACGAGTACTCGTACATATCAGTATAAACTATATTTCCGTTTTCATCGTGACTTTCAAACTCGCCCGATGCCAAAGAATCCCCTATAACGCCTATTTGTTTAAAAATACCCGCAAAACCGCACGTTTCCTTAATGATATCTAACGGCTGTTCGCTTGCGCCGATTTCAAATCGTTTGTTATTCATCTTATTCACCGTCCTGTTGTTCTTCTTTAACCTTTTTAGGCTTATCCCATTCCGTACCGGTTACAGTTTTAAGATCAAGTCCGCGAGTTTCGCCGACAAACAGCCACATTATTACAATTGCCCCTACAAGCCCTGGAACCGTCATGCCCAAATACATATAACCGAACATGCTTTCGGGAATGATAGGCAGCAGTATCATAGTAATAACTGTTGCAAGTCCGCCCATAACTCCGTTAAGCAACGTATTGATTACCGTAACCGACGAACGCAGGTTTGTAGGAGACGATTCGGAAAACATAATTCCGCCGATGGTATCGCCTGCGCCCCAGTAACTGCCCATAAATCCGCCGATAGCAAAACCCGTCAAATACGGAGTCCACTTGAACATACCGCTAAAGATAAACAGCAAATAACACGTCAACGCCGAACAAGACATTGCGACTATAGTTACTTTACGTCCGAATTTATCCGACACAAAACCGGAAATCAATGTAAACAGCGCGTTGCCGACGGGATACAGAAACAAAGCAAGAGTTATTTCTTCTTCCGTCATCAGCGCTGACTTTGCCATGACCGTACTGTACGTTGCCGTACCTAACGAAGCGAGATAAAAGCAGCAACAAGCAATAATCAAAAAGCGCAATTGTCTGTGTTTGAATGCGAATTTTACAGCGGTCAGAATTCCGCCTTGTGCGTTTTGTTCGCGTCCTTCCTTGCTGCGTTGTTCACGTTCTTCTATAGGCGTTTTTAAATACTCTATTCTTTTAATCAAAAATGCGTTTGTTTCCTTAGCAAAAAGCAGCGCGAATAACGACATTACAAAACCGATAATTGCCGGCACCAAATATACTACGTGCCAACGCTCGCTTACGTTTTGCATGAGTGTAGCCCTAAGCAACGGAACAAGTAACGTGCCCAGTATCGCCACCGCTTTTACGATTGCGTAGTTACGGGCGCGAGACTTTGCATCGGAGCATTCCAGTATGTACACGCATTGCATATCGTGCGAGACCATAAAACCCATCAACGTGCCGCCTATCATGTAAACGTAGATATCTTTGGATAAATACACAAGGAACAGCCCTAAGCCCATACATAACGTGTTAATAACCAAAAACGGCTTACGCCCGAATTTGTCCGCAAGGGGACGATAGAAAATAATAAGCAGTGTTACCGGATAGGAAATAAAACCTATGGCGGAAAAGAGCGATAATCCCGCGCCGTATTCCATACCCATATTTTTTACGAAGAATTCCGTAACTATATTCGCCTGAAACTGAATGGATATAGTAGACGCGATTTCGTCCGTTATGTAGATGAGCGACAAAATCATAAACAAGTAAATCAAATAAAACTTGTTGCTTCTTGCGCCCAGCTGCTTTTCGCGGCGGATAAGTTCCTTGGCTTCGCGCGCCTGTAATCGTTCAACATTTTTTGCCATTTTGAGTTTTCTCCTTTTGAAAATTGTAAACAAGGAAATTCTTGGTCATCTCGTCGGTAATGCCGTAGCGCTCCGCCAAATTGTGTATAGCTTGCAAGAAATCCGCGCCGGAGCAGCCTTTAGACAACAGGTTTTCTTTTTCGATAAGTTTATTCCAAAAAACATTCAAAACAATTTCGTCGGTGGCAAGGGAAACAACCGAATGATTGCGCGTATGCACGTAAACGTTGCGATCGCCTTCTTCTCCGACTAAACACTCTCCGCCGTCGATTATAATTGTTGTTCTACGGTATGGAAACAGTGTTGAAACGTCGTTGATATTGTACGAATACACCGTTGCGCCCTCGACCAAAATGCTTCCGAAGGTAAAAATATACACCTTTACCCCGCGGGATATTGCGTTTTCGATATTACTACGCAGCACTTCGAACAGCTCTCGCCAAATGGACAGCGAAATTTCCGCTTGCGCGCTGTCGATAAGTTCCTTTGCCTTAGCAACGTATTTTTCTTCGCCCACTATATTCATTACATAATCGACGTCGGCGTTTTCCGTTGCAAGTTGTTGTAGCTCGCGTTCGGCGCAGGCAATATTCTTTTCGTTTTCTTCCTTGATGCTACGTATAAGGTCTTGATACTCGATAGGCTTGTAAAAATTCGGCTCTCCGTCTATACGAATAACCGCGCCCTTTGCCACCAAGCGATTGATAACCTCGTACACCAACGAACGCGCAACGCCCGAAAGTTTTGCGATTTCGTAACCGTTTAACACTTTATGTTTAATTAGTGTTCCGTATACTTTTGCTTCATTTGACGAAAAGCCGATTTTCTCTAAAAATTCATAATTGTTCATAGTAGTTATACCCCACACCACTATTATGCTACAAATCTCTGCGTTTTCAATACCCTTTTTGAAAAATATGGTATTAAATTTACTTTTTGCGTCAATACGGGCTGTCGTCAAAGTACAGTTCGTCGTACAAATCATCGTCTTGCCTATCGAAACGTTCTTGCTGCTGTCGGTTGGTATTCTTTATTAGAGAATAACTTTCGCCGCGTTTTGCTCCGTATTGTAACTTTGTACATCAAAATTTTTAATCTGTCGTTTTTTATTCTTCACTAAGACCACTAACTGAAATAACTGCTTAATTCCAAGCAACAGAAAAGGACAGACGACCTTAAATCGTCTGTCCTCATCCGAGAAGCACGCATTATGCTCTAACACCCTTATGAGAAGGAGCGTAAAGAGCGTGCGTTCTATTTTTCCCGGTTCATCACAAGTTCCCAGACAACACACAGCGCGGCATAAATCACGCCGCCGACCACATAGACGATCCAGGTCTTATCCCATGTGTTCGTCGAAAAGCTCCAGGCGAGATAAATTGCAGTCAGGATAAGCCAGTAAACTACGGAAAACGCTCCCATTTTCCGGTTTTTGCGCTTCGCTTCCATCGTGTAATCGCCCTCTTTTAATAGTTTCTGCATGCTTGTCCAGATGCTGCAGTTCACCACAAAAATACATGCGCCGATTCCGGCAAGCACCATCGTAACGGTCAGCAGCAGCGTTATCAGAAATTCCTGTTCCGAAAATGCGCCGACGATCAGCGGAATCGGGGACGCCACACAGATACACGTTGCAATGATGTTCCAGAAAATGTACTGATTCCGATATTCTTTCTGTTTTTCCCGCACCATTCCGCTCACGCCATATTGCAGCTCAAACGGCTCTTCCCTATCCAGATATTCATACTGCTCGTTCTGAAACCCGGAATAGATAAACAATGCGACCGCCGCGATTACAAAAAACAGCAACAGCATTATTCCAAGACAACCTGCCAGATTTTCCGAAATGTTCAGTTTTTCATACTCCGATGCCGCGCCTAATAAAAGTAACGGGATCGGGGATAACACGCACAGAAACGTCCCGACAGCAATCCGTTTTGCGGATTCCCTGCTCTGTACGAGATAGGTTCCCGCCTCTTCTATGGAAATCTGGCGCACGCCGCTGTCTATCGTTTCCGATGTAAACTCCTCCAGCTCCATGTCATCCTTTAAAAGGTAATCTGTCGTAACTCCAAACAACGCTCCAAGCTGCAAAATTTTTTCCAGCTCCGGGACGGTCTGCGCGCTTTCCCATTTTGAGACTGCCTGTCTCGATACATTCATCTTCTGCGCAAGCTCTTCTTGCGACCAGCCGTTTTTCTTTCTCAGCCGGACAATCTTATCCGCCAAAATCATACTTCCTGCCTCCATTTGTTTTTTGTTTCAGTATATGGATTTTGACAGTTTCCCGCCACCAAACGGCGGCTTGAAATTTGTCAACCGTTGGTTGCACCCCGCACAAAATAAGGAATTTCGCAGCTTCGTGCCGCCAGCCAGATGGATACGGCACGGATCGCGCGCATGCAAACCCATGATCAGCGTTCGACTCCGGCACGTTCACATGTCGCGCTTAAATTTCTTTGATAAACTGCACGCCCTCCAGTCTGCCGAACTCTTCTATCACCTTCTCATGGGATACAGGTGTATCAAAATGAAGGGTCATTGTTGCACCAACCACCCTGTTTCCATCCACATCCTTGCTGCGTACAATCTCCAGCCCGTCCATTTTACAGCCATGTCCCCGTCCATATGCCAAAAAGGCACTCAGATCCTTGATACTTACAAACTCCACGTAAACTCCAAAAACACGCGCTGTTTTTCCAAGCCTCTTATCTACTGTGCTCAGGATTTTCAGAGAACACCAGATGGCTGCAAAGCCGACAATTGCTCCGGAGTAGAAGCCAGAACCAAGTGCCAGTCCCAGACAGGCATCTGCCCACAGCCCCGCTGCGGTGGTCAGCCCCTTTACCTGGTTCTGCCGGGTCACCAGGATCGTCCCGGCTCCCAGAAATCCGATCCCGCTGATCACCTGCGCAGCAATCCGGCTCGGGTCAGTGCTTCCAAGCTCCCGGCTCAGAAAAATTCCCGTCATCATCGCAATTTCCGAGCCGATACAGACAACCATATACGTCCGAAATCCTGCCGGACGCCCTTTCTTTTCCCTTTCATACCCTAAAATTCCACTGAAAACCATCGCAAGCACAGTTCTCAGCAACACGGAAAAAATGGTCAGCTCCTTCAAAACGGCTATTTTTTCCAACACCATACCATGCTCCCTCTTTTATCCTTCTCCTGATTTCTGCAGGCGTTCCCGCGAAAATGCCTGCAGCCTTATTCTATATGCTGTTTACAGGTATCTTTCGTCATAAACCGCCCGAACCCCGCCGACAAATTTCCGCCGCGTCCGTGCGCATACCAGATGTGCCTCCCCGATCTGTCGAATGGACAGTCTGACCGGAACCGCCACATCCTTTAGATGCATCCCGATCAGCGTATCTCCGATATCCATTCCTGCATGTGCCGCAATATGCTCCACTGCCACAGGATCAGCAAATGCCTGCCATGCCGCTGTTGCAAAGGATCCGCCTGCTTTTGGCTGCGGCATAACATTGACCGGCTCATAGCCATACTTTTCTGCCGCTTCTGTCTCCAGAATCAGTGCACGGTTTAAATGCTCGCAGCACTGGGCCGCCAGATAAATGCCTTTTTCCTGCACAGCCGCATAAATTCCGCCAAAGACCTTTGCCGCCAGCTCCGGACTGGAATAGGTTCCGATTTTCTCCCCGCCAACCTCACTGGTCGAACAGCCGACTACTAAAATCTGACCCGCTTTCATCCCGGCGGTCTCTATCAGCTCCGCTGCCGCCTGATAAGCGGTCTGGTAAACCTTTTCATATAATGTATTATCATAAGTATGAAAATCCATAGCTGCCATAAATAAATATCCCTTCCTCCCCGTTCTATTTCATCAAACAGTACCCTGCTTTTACAGTACACCCTTTTTATAACTTTTCCATTTAAGTATAACCGATTTCTTCTATTCTGTCAGTTTCTTCCAGTAAATTATTATTTCATGAGCATAGCTCACTCAATAATTTCGCCGTTCGTCAATCATGCAAGCATGTTGACTCACTTGCGCTCTTTATATCAGAAAGAACAAAAAGACGGCAGTTTCCTGATTCGGAAAGCCACCGTCTTTTTGTGTAATCTATTTATTTTTTACCCGAAGTTCTTTCAGGTAATTGTAAACGGTAAAATTCGTAACACCCAGACACTCTGCCACATATTCAACGGAGCCTTTGACATCAAAAATGCCTCTGTTCGCCAGATTTCCAACAATACTAAGCTTATCTTCCTTCTGCATGTAAGCAACTGGCTTCTGCACCATTCCAAGCTCTGTGCGTACCATATCCTCCATAACCTCACTGATATCATGTGCAAACAGCTCTTCTGCCTCATCCTCTTCTGCCGGATGCTGAAACGACACCATTTCCTGATGCAGGCGAGAAGCCACGATATAATCTGTCAGATCCTGATTAATACATAAGCTTCCTACAATATGCCCATTCTCATCCCGGATAAAAATTGTCGATGACCGCAAAATGCGACCGTCTGTAGTTACATTTCGGTAATTAATGCTGTTCGGTGCACTGTCTCCATATTTCTGCAGCAGCTGCAAAAGATAATTTGTGACCGGTCCACCGATTTTTCGATGGGTCACATCTCCTGCCAAAGCTACAATTGAACTTTCCACGTGGCTCAAATCGTGCAGAATTACCTCATAGCGGCTTCCAAGCATCTGAAAAATTCCTTCAACCAGCTGCAAGGCCGCCTGCAAATTTGGATGCAGTTCCCTATTTTCCATACTATTTCAATCCTTTACTTTTCCAGATTTTTTTCCCGGATCAGCATGTCGATTCCTTTTTCCAGACGGTTCAGTCCCTCTTCCAGAATTTCATGGCTTGTTGCAAAGCAGATACGGATATAACCCTCAGAACCACTTCCGAAAAACTTTTCCCCACCGGAAACTACCGCCAGTTTTACCTTTTCTTTCATGTAATCGGTAAACTCCTCGCTCTTCATGCCAAAGGCTCGAATATCCACATATAGCAGATACGTTGCGTGAGGGCGATATGCTTTTATCATTGGCATTTGGTTTAAGCGATCAACCGCATAATCCCGGTTCTTTTTCAAGTGTTCCAGAAAAGCATCCACCCAATAGTAGCACTTACTCATGCATGCAGTCCCTGCAATCTGTGAAATCGAAGCAATACCTCCGGCTGTACTCATCACGTCCGAATTTTCCACGATTTCCTCAAACAGCTTTTCATCTGTCGTATACACACAGCCTGCACGCAGGCCGGCAATTCCGAAGCTCTTGGAAAAACCAAACACCGACATAACTCTGCGGCACCGCTTACTACCCAATGAGTAAATGCTTCTGAATGGCTCTTCCGGGAATACGATATCCGACCAGATTTCATCGTTCATGATATAAAGATTATACTTCTCGCAAAGCGACATGATATGCTCCAGATCCTCTGGACGATATACAACGCCATAGGGATTATGCGGATTACATAGGCCAATCATTCTGGTCTTTGGTGTAATGTAGTTTTCCAGTTCAGACAGATCGATATATCCATCTTTTAACTTAGCCGGAAACAGTACAACCTTTCCGCCTGCCGCCAGACAGGATTCACGGAACAGATAATCTACCGGGTCAAAAACGATCATTTCATCGCCCTGACGTAAAACAGTCTGAGCGATAACATACATTCCTCTCGCTGCACTGTCAATTGGAAGAATCAGATTCGGATCGATCTCTTCTCCTTTTCTTTCCATCAGTGCTTTGGAAATGCTGTCCCTGAATTCCGGATATCCCAGTTTAGGCGTATAGGAAAAATAACCATCTTTCACATAATCCATCATTGCTTCCTGAATTTCAGGTGCAACCGGATAATCCGGATCTGCCGCAGTCAGCGGAATCACTCCGTCCGGCACCTCTGCCCAGCGATAATTAAACGCACGTTTTTTGAGCACATCCAGTTTAATATTCGAATTATCAAATAATGCCATTTTCTATTACTCCTCCGTATATGCAATCGCTTCAACCTCACACAAAACACCTTTGGGAAGCGCCTTTACAGCAACGCAGGAACGAGCCGGACAGCTTATAAAGTATTTTTCATAAACGCTGTTGAATATCGGGAAATCTGCCATATCTGCCAGAAAACAGGTCGTCTTTACCACCTGCTCATAGGATGCGCCGCCTGCTGCCAGAACTGCTCCAACATTTTTGCAGGACTGTTCCGCCTGCTCAGCAATCGCTGTGCCTGCGACAGTTCCGGTTGCAGGATCTACCGGAATCTGTCCGGAGCAATATACAACGTTTCCGATCCTGATTCCCTGAGAATAAGGTCCGATTGCAGCAGGAGCTGCAGAAGTTTCAATCTTTTTCATCTTTTCTTCCTCCATTTTATGAAATAAAAGGTTTCATACAGGACACCGAAAAGACTGTAGATTCGATATGCAGATCTACTTAGCTTATTATATCACAATCTACAATCTTTTGTTTCTTTTTATTCAATTTTCAGATGACATGCCACCTGTGTTCCATCCGCCATTGTTTTCAACTGCGGCTTTTCTTTTTTACAGATATCCATACAGTAACGGCATCTCGGATGGAACGGACACCCGGACGGTGGATTGACCGGACTCGGAATATCACCGGTAAGCAGAATTCGATGCTCATTTTCCTGTTTGCGAATGTTCGGGATGGCAGAAAGGAGCGCCTGGGTATAGGGATGACGACGCTTTTCATAAATTGCATCCTTCGTTCCTATTTCTACAATATTCCCCAGATACATTACCATAACTCTGTCGCAAAAATGCTTGATGATTCGCAGATCATGCGAGATAAACATATAGGTTAAACTAAATTCCTTTTTAATATCCTGCATCAGATTGATAACCTGTGCCTGAATGGAAACATCCAGTGCACTAACCGGTTCGTCACAAACAACGAACTCCGGATTTAGTGCAATTGCCCGGGCAATGCCGACACGCTGCCTCTGACCACCGGAAAACTCATGCGGGTATCTGGTAATATGTTCCGGGCGCAGGCCGACACAGGCTATCAGCCTTTCTACCTGCGTATATATTTCTTCCCTGCTCATCTCCGGATGATGGATACGATAAGGCTCTTCCAGAATCTGAAAGACTGTTTTTCTGGGATCCAATGACGCATACGGATCCTGAAAGATAATCTGCATCCTTTTGCGCATTGTACGCATCTCTCTTTTCTTCAGCTGACTCAGATCCTGTCCGTCGAATGTAACCGTACCTTCCGTAGGCTCCAGCAAATGCAGCACAAGACGACCTGTTGTGGATTTTCCACAACCGGACTCTCCGACAACGCCAAGCGTTTCTCCCTTATAGATCTGGAAGCTGATATCATCTACAGCTTTTACTGTTTTTCCCTTTTCGCCGGTCGGGAAGTATTTTTTCAGATTTTTTACGTCTACTAAAACTTCACTCATTTCTCATACCTCCTGCACCTGACCTGACGTCCATCCTCCAGATCCAGAAGCTTTATCCGCTCCTTTTCGCATTCCGGGCAGGCAAACTGACATCTCGGAGCAAACCGACAGCCCTTCGGCATATCATATAGGCTCGGTACCAGTCCCTCAAGTGTCCGCAGACGCTCCACATCCTCATCGACATCCGGAACCGAATTCATCAGCCCGACCGTATAGGGATGCTTCGGATCATCAAACAGCTCCCGCGTCTTTGCCTTTTCCACAATTTCTCCGGCATACATAACGACAACTTCATCTGCCATTTCCGAGATAACACCCAGATCATGCGTAATGATAATGATCGACATGTTCAATTTCTTCTGAAGAGATTTTAACAGATCAAGAATCTGTGCCTGAATCGTTACATCCAATGCGGTCGTCGGCTCATCGGCAATCAGCAGCTCCGGATCGCCTGCCAGCGCCATTGCAATCATGACACGCTGACGCATACCTCCGGAAAGCTGATGCGGATATTCATCCACACGTTTTCCTGCCTCCGGAATTCCAACAAGCTCCAGCAAATGAATTGCCTGCTGCCTTGCAGCCTTTTTATCCATTCCCTTATGCAGGATCAGCGATTCCTCAATCTGATACCCAATTGTAAAAACGGGATTCAGGGATGTCATCGGCTCCTGAAAAATCATGGAAATCCGATTACCGCGCAATTTACGCATTTCCGGTTCCGGAAGCTTCAGGATATCTGTCCCGTCAAACAGAATTTCTCCGCCTTCATTTTTCCCGGTCACAGGATCCACCAGGCGCATGATCGATAGGCTGGTTACACTCTTTCCGCAGCCGGATTCTCCGACAATTCCGAGCACCTTTCCCTTATCTACAGAAAATGTAACCCCGTCTACCGCTTTTGCTACACCGGAATCCGTATAAAAATAAGTTTTTAAATCTTTTACATCCAATAAACTCATGGCTGTTCTCCTTATCCAATATGGATTTCATGAGGCGTATGAGAAAGATTCTCCACACCGTTCTCGGTCACAAGCACATCGTCTTCCGTCCGCACGCCACAATCATTCGGGAAATAAAGTCCAGGTTCAACCGTAAAAATCATCCCGGGTTTCAAAACGGTTTCATTCCCGATAACGATACGTGGACATTCATGAATCTGCAAACCAATGCCATGTCCCAGTCCGCGAAGTGCATAATCATCCAGATTTTCCCGCAGAAATACAGCACGGTGTGCATCCTCGACATCTTTTGCCATAACTCCCGGACGGATTGCAGCAATCGCTTTATCCTGTGATTCCTGCACCAGATTGAAAATTCTCATATGTTCTTCTGAAACATTGCCAAACAGCAACGTTCTTGTCATATCCGAACAATATCCGTCTTTTAAAACACCGAAATCCACAACAACCATATCGCCATCTTCTATTTTTTTTGAAGTAGGAAACGCATGTGCCAGCGCACCTCTTGCACCGGATCCAACGATTGTGCCAAAGCTCATGGCTTCTGCTCCTTCCTTGGAAACAAGATAATGTAACTCATCTGCAAGATCTTTTTCTGTCATGCCAGTCTTCAATCTCGGGAGGAGCTTATCAAACCCTGCTTCAGCTGCGGCGATTGCAGCTTTCGTACACGCAATTTCCTCTGCATCCTTGACCATACGTTGTTCCAGGAAATATTCCTGTTCAAACACGACATCAATATCACCCATTTTCTCCTTTAACGGGAAATATTCATCTACTGTCATGCAGGATTCCATCACCATTTTTTCAATACCACACTTTTTAAGCGTATCTGCCACCAGCGAAAGCACATTTGCTGCATGCTCAATGACTTCCACACCGATCGTCTGCTGCTGTGCCTGTGTTGTATAACGCTTGTCAGTCACAAGACAGACCTTATCTCTTGTAATGATCAGATATCCATTGCTTCCGGTAAAGCCGCAATAATAACGCCTGTTTTCATAAGAGGTAAACATGGCACCATCCAGCTGGTGTGCATCCATATAGCTGTAAACTCCTGCAAGTCTTTTCTGATAAGTCTCTTTTCTGTCCATTTTTCCTCCTTCTTTATTTCTTCTGTTTCACATCAAATGCGTCTCTCAGACCGTCGCCGATAAAGTTGATACTCAGCACTGCCAGGAAAATACATGCGCCTGCCGGAATCCACTGCCACGGTCTTTTTGTCAGTGTCGCCAAATTATTTGCATCCATCAGCATATTCCCCCAGCTTGCCGTCGGAAGCTGAACTCCGCAGCCAAGATAACTAAGTGATGCCTCTGTAAGGATTGCTCTCGCCATTTGCATGGTCGCTTCTACAATAATAGGTGCAAGAACATTCGGGATTACATGAGAGAAAATGATTCGAAAATCTGTCGCGCCAAGAGAAACAGCAGCCTGCACATACTCCATTTCACGAACTCTTAAAATTTCACCGCGCACAAGACGTGCTGTACCGGTCCAATTGCATAAACCAATGATAATCATGACATTGTAAATGCTCGGCTTTAAAATAGTTGCAACAATAATGATAAGAAACAAAACCGGAAAGCAGTTCACAACGTCCACGCATCTCATAATGATCGTATCAGCAACACCGCCGAAATATCCTGCAATTGCTCCAAGCACAATACCTATAACTGTAGAAATGCCAACAGCTACAAGGCCAACACTCATAGATACACGTGCCGCATAGACCAGACGGCTGAACCCATCCCGCCCGATACTGTCTGTTCCAAGAATCGTATGGCTTTTGGATGGCGACATGTTTTTCAGAACAGTATTTCCATCCTGCAGGCTGACATACGGGTCATTCTGCGCAATAACAGGAGCAAATACTGCTGCCAGAATCAGCAGTAAAATCACAGCTGTTCCAACAAGCGCAAGCTTATTTTTGCGGAAACGCTTCCAGGCATCTGTTTTGAAGAAGTTCTGTCTTTGTCTGTATTTCATTCTTTTCTTTTCCATGCCTGCTCTCCTTTAATACCGAATTCTGGGATCTACAAAGGAATACATAATATCCGCCAGCAGATTACCCAAAAGTACCAAAATCGCTGTAAACAACGTCAGTCCCATCAGCATCTGATAATCACGGTTATTGATTGCATCAACACCAAGCAGCCCCATACCCGGCCATCCAAATACTTTTTCCGTAATATAGGCTCCTCCAAACAGGTTCGGAATAGACTGACCAAAAATTGTGATGACCGGAATCATGGAATTTTTCAACGCGTGCCTATAAATAACTACTTTTTCCGACAACCCTTTTGCTCTTGCTGTCCGGACATAATCTTGGTTCAGTGTTTCGATCATGCTGGAGCGCGCAAATCGCATTACTGTCGCTAAATTACTCAGAGACATAACCAGTGCCGGCATTATCAGATATTTCAGCTTATGCAGGATCAACGCCATGCCTTCCCCATTGAATGTACTGGAACCAAAACCGGAGGTCGGCAGCCATTTCAATTTCAGTGCAAATACAAAGATCAAACCCATGCCGAAGAAAAAGCTGGGAATGGAAATACCTATAAAGGAGAATACGGTAAGGCCATAGTCTGCTTTAGAATATTTATGTGTTGCAGAATAAACACCAAGCGGAATTCCAACAACAAAGCTGATGACAAATGAGGTTACCGTCAACAGCAGCGTTGCCGGCAGTCTGTCCAGGATCTCCGTCAGGACAGCCTGTCCGTTATAAGTACTGTAGCCAAAATTTCCCTGTACCAGCTGCTTTAACCAATTCCAGTACTGGACAATTATCGGGTCATTTAACCCAAGTGCTTCTCTGGCTCTCTGCAGCGATTCGCTGGAGGTACGGGGACTTATCATCCCCGTCAGCGGACCGCCCGGTGCCATCTTCATAATAAAGAAAGTCAGAATTGTGATGCCAAACACAACCGGAACTGCCTGCAGTAAACGCTTTCTGATGTATCTTCCCATAATATGTTCTCCTTATTTTTTGTTCTGCTCCTGTACCGCAGGAATGAAAAGATCCGCACTGCACGCTTCAAATGTAAAGTCTCCGAGAGATTGTACAAATTTCTCATATTTTCCCATCGTCAGGCCATCACAAAAGGCATTTCCTTCAGAAAAGTCAAGTGCGATTTTTTTCGGTTTTAATTCCAGAACCATCTGCGCCAATGTCTCATCGTAGTTTTCATAATGTCTTACCTCGTCAAACAGACCGGATTCTTCAACATCCTGTGCATCAATGCTGGATGCCGTCGCTAACTTTTTCCCGTCCTTCGTAAACAGGAACGCACTGGAGCCAACCGTATCTACTCCGGGAATAAACTCGGTCATCGGATCGCAGCCCTCTGCTGTGATAATTAAGTACAGATCAATATCCGACTCGTCTAATTTTGTAATCACATCATCTATGACTTTTTTATGATAGCTATAGTCTTTCATTTCTTGTCTCCTTTTCGTTCTTCTTTCAGACAGTTTTTCTGTATAACCTCATCCAGCACCTGCGCGCCAAATTCATAGGATGTCTCCAGAATGCTTTCATCCTTTCCGTGCACCTTGGGCAGGATCGCATCGAAGGAATCTCCCATCAAAAGCGGAGAGCAGCCGTAAACCATGCTGCCTGCACTCCCGAAAAATCTTCCGTCCGTTCGTCCGAGCGCAAGCATCGGCAATACACCGCCGTCAAATCCGAACCGCCTGCAGGCCTCTTCCAGATCATTTACAAGCTGTTTTAAATGCGAATTTTCAAAATTACTTTCAAATCCGGCTTCATAACTCAGCACTTCCATTTCAAGCGGCAGACCGGCAATCTGTTTTCGGACAAATGTCTCGATTTCTTCCTGACTGCCATAAGGAAGTACTTTGAACTCCAGCACTGCTTCTACATGCGCAGGAATGACATTGCTGCGTTCTCCTATTTTGTAGTTTCGCATTCCGATGCTGTTCTGAGAAGCATACGCAAAAATGTCAGCCCCTGTTGCATTATCCCAGCTGTCACTGCCAACAATTCTGCGCATTGTCTCCCAGGTGCGGCGGCTGCCGCAGGTCAGTTCTTTTTCCGCTGCAAAAATTCTCCGTAATCCCTCTGTAAGCTTTAACAGTGCCTGATTTTCTCCAGGAGCACTCGCATGTCCCCCGGTTCCTTCCGCACTTATTTTTATTTTGCAGACTGCCTTTTCTCCGACCGTCAGCATCATATAGTTTTTCCCGTTAATATGTAACGGGAAGCCACCGCCTTCATTGATCACCATCGCATTTTGAAACAGGTTTGGTCTTTCCTGTCTGACATATTCCATGCCAAAACTGCTCCCTGCTTCTTCATCGATAGTAGCCAGAAAATACACATCCCTGTTCAGATGGTTTTCCTGTTTTTTGAGATTCAGGAACGCATACAGCTCCATCATCGTCAGCTGCTTGGTATCCAGCGTTCCTCTTCCGAAAATTCGCCCGTCTGCTTTCTGGGCTCCGAACACCGGATGTGTCCATTCCTCCTGTATGCCAGGTACGACATCTATATGGGAAATCAGCACAACCGGCTCTTTTTCAGCCCTCGGTGCATGAATTGCTGCAAGAAGGTTTGGTCGATGCAAGTCTTTTGCAATCCGCTCCGTTTTTATTCCGTTTTCCTGCAGAATATGTTCCAGAAACGCACAGGCCTTTTCTTCTCCATCTGCACCGCTCCCGGTTACAGACGGGATTCGGAGCAGTTCCATAAATGCCTTCTTATTATCCTCCAGATTCATAGGCTGCTCCTGTTATGCTTCCTCACCGGTACGGTAAGGAATTTCAATCAATGCTGTCTGCCGTTTGCTGATCAGAACACAACCATCCTCCGTCAGGAGCACATTATCTTCAATAATTGCGCTGCGCTTATCGCGGTCCTGCAAAACAGTCGGCTCCAGCGCATAAATTTCATTTTTCCGGAGAATACCGGAAGCAGAATATCTCTTTTTGGGTCCAAGTGTCGTACCGCCATCATGCACCTCCAGTCCTACCTGATGTCCGGTCGCATGCGGGAACGGAGGAAAACCACTGTCAATGATCGACTGTCTGCCAATTGCATCCACTTCATAGCCTCTCATGCCGGGTTTGATCTTTGCCATAACCGCTCCTACTGCATTGATAGCCGCATTTGCACAATCAACCGCATCCTTGGGAGCATGCTCTTCGCCTGGTTTCAGGAAATACATGGTACGTGCAATATCCGATGTATAACCGTTATAACGAATGGAAAAATCGATCACCAGCATATCTCCGGCTTCGATTTTGTTGATGTCGTTAGGGTCTCTGTGGGACATTCCTCCCTTCGGATTCAATACCAGAGGATATTCCGGCGGATTTCCAAATGCAGTCACAACGTTTCGCTTTGCACATTCCTCCATCATCATCTTTGCTACACCAACCTCTGTCAGACCAACATGAATCCGCTTAAAAAGTGCATCGTAAATATCTGTTGTAATACGGCTGCATTCTTTCATAATCTCGATTTCGCTCGGTGTCTTTACCGCTCTTAACTCCTCCAGCATAGAGTAGCTGCAGCATTTCACTTTCGCCATTGTTTCTGCACCGATCGCTTTTTCCAGTCTCTTAAACAGACCAACCGTCAAACCATCGCATCTGGTATCAACAGTAGAATCATTGACTGCAAGACGTTTTACCTGATATTGATCGAATTTTTCTTTGAATACTTTTTCAAACCCGTCACCGGATACTTCAATTACTTCTGTATACAGCCCGGATTCTTCATATGCTTTGGTATCCGCAGCGGTTGCAATCGCAATTCTGTCCCCGCTTTTCGTCAGCAAAAACATCACTTCATTTTTACTGTCCGTATTGAACATCAGTTCCAGTGCAGTATCTGTTTTCAGCCGCGCATAAAATACCCACATATCGATATTGTTATCCTGCAGCATTTCTGCAGCGCGCTGCATTTTTTCTCTTGCTACTTCGTTTCTGTTAATCATGTTTACCTCCCGCTCTGCCGTATAAACCGGCAATCTCTCGTGCATTTTTTCGGCAATTGCCGTTTTTCTTTATATTCCGCTCTGTGCTGCCCGGCAGACTGCAAGCGTCAATACTTTACTTCCAAACACGACCGAATCCCTGTGGATTCTTTCATTTATGCCATGAACCATTGTTACAGCACTGTCAAATGTCATATCCCAGGCATAAACCGGGCTGTATCCGTATACTTTTGTATCCAGGTCTGCCAGGAAACGTCCATCACTGGAGCCCATCGACACAAACGGAAGAATTTCCGCTTCTTCTTTTGTTTTTCCCAGAATCTCCAGCGTTGCTTCTTCCAGAATTTTTAACATTTCTCCATCCGGGCTGCTTTCATACCCCTGGCTGAGAGAAACAATTCTGTAACTGCAGTCCCATTTTTCTGCAAGATTTTTTAAAACTTCCTCCAGATATTTCTGTCCGAAACCAGGGAGAAGTCTCACATCGCAAACCAGTGTCACTTCATTTACATTTTTCCCTGTAATCATCGTTACCGTCATGGAATTTTGTTTCATGGCTGTCAGTATTTTCTGCATCATGGGAGACAGCTGTACTCCTGCCAGCTTTTGTTCAAACTGCTTTACCGTATCCAGAACTCTCCCGTCAAGCTTCTGCTTTCCGATGTCCTCAGCAAGCCCCATCGCTCGCTCCATACCATCTCCGCTGGTAAAAAATGCACCTTTCGCGCTTTTTGCTTTCACGGTAAATTCCACTGTACCGCAGGATTTCTGTCCGGATTCGCAAAGGTAAAATTCCCTTTTTCCTCCAACTACCGGGAATCCGCCGCCCTCGCTGATCACATCACTGCCCCGAAAGAGCTCGCGGCCTGTTTTTGTCGTTTCACCAACTGTAATCTCATGATCCAGAAACCACTGGAGCCCATATGCACTTCCGCTTTCTTCATCCGAGGTTGCCAGAAAATATACATCCCGTTTTAACGGAATTTCTTTCTCCTTTAACGCCAGAAACGCTGTCAGCTCCATTGCTGTCAGCTGTTTTGTATCCACCGTACCCCGTCCATAAATATAGCCATCTACTTCCTGTGCTTCAAACGGAGGAAATTTCCACTGACTTGCCTGCGCGGCAACCACGTCGGTATGACTCATCAGGATCAACGGTGCCTCTTCTGCCTGATCTGCCAGCTGCCATGCCAGCAGATTTCCGCGTCCCTTTGCACTTTCCTGATACACATAAGGAATCCCGTGCTCCTGCAAAATACGTTCCAGATACAGGAGAAGCTTTTCTTCTTCCCCCGGCGGGTTTGTCGTATTGATCCTGACCAGATCCTTTAACAAAGCAGCTGGTTCTATCATTTTTTCGTTCCTTTCTTTTCCTGTATCAAACAACTGTCCATTTATACTTCAGGGGTCTCGGACAGTAAGCCCGAAACCCCTGACCTGTTAAAAGTCTGTCATTTCTTTTATTCTGCAATATTCCACTTTTCAATCTGGAAGGTAATACCGCGGTAATCACATACAAAGTTCTGTACTTTGTCACTTACGCCTGCGATACCAGCCTTGTTATACAGCGGAATCCACGGAAGATCCTTGGAGATCAAATCTGCGATTTTGTGGAAGCATTCCGCTCTCTCATCAGGATCTGTCAGCAGCAGCTGATCTTTAAACAGCTGATCCACCTCCGGATTGCTGTAATGAATAAAATTCCAGGAACCAGCGCCGGTAGAAGTGGAAAAGTACTCATTATATTCATTCGGATCTGCTTCAACGCCAAAGCCCAATGTATAGCACTGGAAAGAATCTCCGGTTGTCTCTTCTGTTGCTTCACCAGGAAGCAGCTTTGTATATGCCAGTGTTGCAAAATCCTGTTCAATTACTTCCATCTCAACACCGATCGCCTTCCACTGCTGCTGGATCAAAGCAGCAACTGCTTTACCATCTGTGCTGGTGGACATATCATAGGTCAGATGCAAGGTCTTTCCGTCTTTTTCATAATAACCGGTTGCATCATTCATGGTATAGCCTGCTTCCTCCAACAGCTCTTTGGATTTTGCAGGATCATAATCATAAACCGTTACATTATCGCTGTGAGACCAGTGGTTACTCGGAAATACATCATCACAGACATATGCATTGCCGTCACCATAAACTGTATTAATGATTGCCTGCTTATCAATGCCATATGCCAGTGCCTGACGAACACGCAGATCACTTAAGCTTTCTGTCAGCTGGTTTAATCCAATATAAGTAACCGTCAGCTGCTCGTATTTGTAATCGGATACACCATCCATCGCTTCTACATTTTCTACCTCTGCAGAAGGAAGATTGTACAACACATCGATTTCACCGTTCAGAAGCGCTGCAGTCAATGTTGTGTCATCACCGAACTGCACGGTTACATTCTGAATAGAAGGCTTTGTGCCATAATAGTCATCATTCCGTTCCAGTGTGATGTACTGACCAGATTTCCATTCTACAAATTTGTACTTACCTGTACCAATCGGAGCGCGATTGAAGTCATCATTGCCCCATTCTCCGGGATCCTCTCCTTCCAGAATATGCTTGGGAAGAATACAGGTATACATATTAGAAAGAAATGCCGCATTTGCAGACTCCAGTGTAATCTCTACCGTATAGTCATCTACTTTTTTGATACCGGAAACACTGTCTGCATTACCTGCCTGATAATCAGCAGCACCTGCAATCGACATAACACGTCCGTCTGCGCCGCCGTTATAATTCGGGTCAGCCAGAGACGTCAGAGTAAATACCACATCGTCTGCGGTAAAGTCTTCTCCGTCATGCCACTTTACGCCTTCCTTTAAATGGAACGTATAAACTGTTCCATCATCGGAAATATCCCAGCTGTCTGCCAGATCACCTTCATAATTCAATTCTTCATTCGGAACAACCAAGTAGCTGAAAATCATGCTCTGAACATTGCTATCGGGTGTTCTGGGCTGAATCATCGGATTCAAATTTGCTACCTCAGAAGACTGACCGATTACTACGCTGGTATCAGTTGCTACTGTTCCATCTGCGGCAGTGCTTTCCGCAGTTTCTGCTGCTCCCGCGCTGTCTGCACCAGAACTGCCTGTGCTATTGCTGCTCCCGCATGCTGTTCCAAATACCATCATGCCTGCAAGCAGTAATGCAAGGGGCTTGGACATTTTTTTCATAATGTTTCCTCCTTTGTCGATTTATCACTTTTACTCATTAAAGTGCCGTCTTATAAAAAAAGCAGAATCCTATTCTCTGATCCTGCTCCTTTGCACTTCACAGTGTCATAATATCACGCACCTATTTGAGTGTCAATATTTTTTTGAAATATTCAAATATTTTAGTTATTCAAATATTAAAAGTCTATCAAAACCATATGTTTTTATTCCGGTTCTCATCCGCACAAACTTTATTATAAGTTTTTCTTTTTTTCTAAATTTTCCAGTTGACTTTTTCAGAAAAATTCGTTATGATAATAAGGCTTGATGAAGCAATCGAAGCGTGGCTCAGTTTGGTAGAGCGCTGCGTTCGGGACGCAGAGGTCGCGTGTTCAAATCACGTCGCTTCGACTTTTAAAGACTGTTGAGATTTCAACAGTCTTTTTTGCTACATAAATCACATAAAGCGCCCATAAGCGCCGTAAAACACCCAAACGATGGAGGATTTTATGGAACAGGATATGACTCAGGGCAAACCGTTGTCCATCATACTCAAATTTACCCTGCCGCTGTTAGTCGGCAATATTTTCCAGCAGTTTTACAACATGGCCGATACGATCATCGTCGGCCGCTTCGTCGGCGCGAACGCTCTGGCTGCCGTGGGCTCCACCGGCACAGTCATGTTTCTGATCATCGGTTTTGCACAGGGCATTACCGCCGGATTTACGATCCTGACCTCACAGCGTTATGGAGCAAAGGATGAAAAAGCCGTCCGTGCCAGCGTGGCAAACGGTATCCTGCTCTCTGTTCTTGTCACAATCCTTATAACCGTGGTCGGTCTGAGCACCATGAAGCCTCTGCTTCTCCTTATGAATACACCGGAGGATATTTTTGCCGATGCGTATACCTACAGCATGTTGATCTGCAGTGGAGTCGTTGCCTGTATTTTTTATAACCTGTTTTCCTCACTTCTGCGGGCCATCGGCAACAGTAAGGTTCCGTTGTTTTTCCTTGTATTTTCCGCCTGTCTGAATGTGGTGCTCGATCTGCTCCTGATCCTCTGCTTCCATATGGGTGTGGCAGGTGCTGCAATTGCAACCAATATTTCACAGGGCGTTTCTGCGGTACTGTGTCTGATCTATATTTATAAGAACGTTCCCGTGCTTTGCCCGGAGCGCACCCAGTGGCGACTTTCCGCATCAGACACGGCATATCAGATGAGAATGGGCATTCCAATGGCACTGCAGTTTTCCATTACTGCATCCGGAGCAATGGTGATGCAGGCTGCCATCAATCTGTTCGGCTCTGTAGCAGTCGCTGCCTTTACTGCTGCCAGCAAGGTGCAGAACCTCGTAACACAGGGCATGATGTCGATGGGACAGACAATGGCAAGCTACGGCGGTCAGAACTACGGCAAGGGCGATTATCACCGTCTGGAAAAGGGCGTCCGTTCCGCTCTCCTGATCAGCGTCATCTACTCGCTGCTCGCTGCAGTTGCCGTCGGTCTGTTCCTGCGCCCGCTGCTTTCCCTGTTCTTCTCCGGAGACATCGATATGGCTTCCCTGATGCCCTGGGCAAAAACCTATATCTATATGTGTGCGGTCTTTTATATTCCGCTTTCCACGATTTTTATTTTCCGAAACATCATGCAGGGCTGCGGCTACAGCTTCCTGCCGATGATGGGCGGCGTAGTCGAGCTGTTTGCCCGCATGATCACAGCACTGATCGCCATGAAGCTTGTAAGCTTTCCCCTCGCCTGCTTCTGCGATCCTGCTGCATGGGTCGGCGCGGCGCTCTTTACCGGATTTTCCTGGTTATCCGTCAAGAAAAAGCTCCGTGCTTCCCTGCTGCCGGAGGATACCAGTTCTTCCAGCGAAGCAAAATGATACCCCATTTCCTCCCACTTTGTTAAAACCTCATCCAAAATTTCACCGTTCGTCCGGGACGTATTGTGCAACAGTACAATCGCTCCCGGATGAACTCTTTTTAACAGCTTTGACATCGCCTCTTCGTGGGTCGGCTGTTCCTCCTGCTTCCAGTCCACATAGGCAAGGCTCCAGAAAATCGTCCGATACCCAAGCTCCTTTGCCAGCTGCAAATTGTTGTCGCTGTATTTACCCTGGGGCGGGCGATAAAACTTCGACATCTTTTCGCCGGTTGTCTGCTCGTACAGGTCTTCCAGCTGCGCCAGCTCCTTCTGAAACTCTTCCTTTCCCATCTGGCTCATATCCGGATGATGGTAGCTGTGGTTCCCGATGATATGTCCCTCCGCCCGCATCCGTTTGACCAGATCGGGATTTTTTTCCAGATAATTCCCTACAATAAAAAAAGCCGCCGGCACATGATGCTTTTTCAATGCGTCGAGAATCGCCGGCGTGTTGCCGTTTTCGTATCCGCAGTCAAACGTCAGATACAAAACCTTTTCCGTCGTATTCTCCGCATAAAACGCATCATATTGCGCCAGCTGCTCCATATTTTCGTCCGCCACAGGCGGTTTGTTGTCCTCCTGAAAGGAAAGTCCCCAGTCCTTCTGTGCAGGACGTGCCATCACCGCCTGATCCCGTACGCGCACCGTATGTCCCACAACGCTTCCGAGGCAGAACGCTACGCCGAAAATCAGACACAGGGAAAGCATCGCTTTTAATTGTTCCATTCTTTCCATGCCGTTGTCCGTCCGAGTCTTTTTATTATGTATATCGGAAAACGGCTTTTCCTATGCAGGGGATTCAGCGGCTGATAATGTACTTGCAGATCGGATTGCCCTGTGCTGAAAACCGTTCCTCATACTCAGTCATGACGTTTCCCTCGTTTAAGCGCGCATCCGCGTGAAGGTCAAAGGTTTTTTCATTCAAGGTCCATCCCGCTGCTTCCACCTCTTCCAGTGCAAAATCAAACAGGGCGCGGTTGTCTGTCTTAAACTCGATCGTTCCGTCTTTTTTCAGGATTTGATCGTATCTTGCCAGAAACTGTCTGGACTCCAGGCGTCGCTTCGCGTGACGGTCCTTCGGCCACGGATCGGAAAAATTCAGGTAAATGCGATCCAGCTCTCCCTGCGCGAAGACATTTTCCAGATCTTCTGCATCCATGCGGATCAGGCGAACGTTAGGCAGCTCTTCCTCCTCCAGCTTCTGAACCGCGCGCAGCAGCACGCTGGAATATTTTTCGATACCGATAAAGTTGATTTCCGGGTAAAGGCGTGCCATATCCATCAGGAAACGTCCCTTGCCCATGCCGATTTCCACATAAACCGGATGGTCATTGCCAAACGCTTCTCTCCACTTCCCTTTCATCGTTTCCGGTTCGTGTACGACAAACTCGCTCTCCCCGATCATTTCCCGACAGCCTGTAATATTGCGCAATCTCATGAATTATCCTCACTGTTTTTCATTATTATTTTATTGGGTTTTTATCTTTCTCCCACCCATGAGCAAGCTCATGTGGGTTCAGACCTTTTGACCTTGGTATCAATTTATTTTACTATATTTCGAGATAAAAAGGAAGCTTTGCATTTTGGCGGCGCTCCCTTCGCAGCATCCCGTGGGCAAATTCTCATGCAAGCATGGAATTCTGCCCACGGGATGCCACGAGGGAACTGTAGTATAAATTTTAAAAAATTTTGAATTTTGCTGTTCTGCCCTTAAAATCTGTCTGGAAATAGTGTATGATGTTACTATCTTTCAATAAAGGACGGTACATTACATGAAATTTTTCCAGAAAAGATCCTTCTTTTCTTTTATGATAGCACTTGGAGTCGGCGCCAATCTGTTTTGTGGCGCTGTTTTAACGGCTCGCGCCGAGGTCATCGATTACCAGGCGCTGGCGGAGGCCAACCTTTCGATCCCGGTTGAGAGCAACGAAATCAAAAACTGGCCGGAGGGTCCGATCCTCAACGCTCGCTCCGCGATTTTGATGGATGCGGACAGCGGTGCAATCCTTTATGCCAAAAATATCCATGAAAAGCTCTATCCCGCCAGCACAACCAAGATTCTGACTGCCTATATTGCGCGTCAGAACAGCGAATTAAATGAGATGATCGAATATTCCGATACCGCGGTGCACAGCATCGACTGGCGAAGTGATTCCAACATCGGCATCAAAGCCGGTGAAGCGATCACGATGGAACAATCCCTCTACGGTCTGCTGGTGGGCTCCGGCAGTGAATGCGGCAATGCCATCGGCGAACATATCAGCGGCAGTATGGAAGCATTTGTAGATTTAATGAACCAAACCGCAAAGGAGCTTGGCTGCACGGATTCCAATTTCGTCAATACCAATGGTAAGCATGATGACAATCACTATACCTCCACCCATGACCTCGCTCTGATCGGGCAGAAGTTTTTCTCCGATGACGTGCTTTGCCGCATGTCTGACACGGCAAGCTACAAAATCCCGGCGAGCGCAACGCTGTCACAGGATCTGATTCCGAACAGCAAAAACAAGCTGCTGCCCGGTAAAACCTACGCTTACGAATATCTCGTCGGCAGTAAGACCGGCTACACCGCAAACGCTCGCTCTAACCTCGTTTCCTGCGCCCAGAAAGACGGGCTGAAGCTGATCTGCGTCGTTATGATGGAGGAGTCCCCGCAGCAGTTCAAGGATACGATAAGCTTATTTGATTACGGTTTCAGCAACTTTTCTTCTGTTACAGCATCCAAAGAAGACACCACCTATCAGGTAAAAAACGGCGACCTGTTCGCAAATACGTTCAATCAGTCCGACATCCTTTCTATCGACCCGGATGCGAAAGTTCTCCTTCCGGATACGCTCACCTTTGCCGATCTGGATTCCGAGCTGAGCTATGATAACCTGAAGGATGGACAGGCCGCTGTCATCCACTACTCCTACGAAGGTCAGGATCTCGGCAGCGCGCCGATCCTCTTTTCCAGCATAACGCCCTTTGATTTCAGTGCAGAACCGGTTTCTGAAACGGAAAGCGCAGCCATCGCAACAGCGGATGGCTCTTCCAAGGCAGATGCGAACAGCGCACAAAACAGCGCTTCTAATGCGCAAAGCAGCACAGACAGCTCCGGCACGGATGGCAATGCGAATGCTTCCAGTGCAAACGGTTCCTCCGGCACACAGGGCGCCACGAGCGCGCAGGCTGGCACCGCAGCGTCTGAATCCGTCGCTTCCACAACTTCTCCGACCGCAGTTTCCACACCGGGGGGAAATGTTATTTTCTTAAACGTCCGTAAAATTTTGCTTGCAGTCAGCATTGTCGCGGTTATCCTGATCGTCATTCTGGTGATCCGTTCCATTCTGATCGGACACAGCCGCAATCGCAAGCGCCGCGATATCATGAAACGACACCGCAGCCGCAAAGATGAAATCATCGACTTCGACCGTTACACCGATCCCTTCGCGTAAGACACAGGACGGGATGCACAAAAATGCCGCAGACCATTTCTTTTGAAACCGGTCTGCGGCGTTTTTTCGTTTTATTATATGGGCTCCCCGGCGTGTCTCCGATGTCAGCGTCCCGCCTCACCGTTTCCCGAGCTTTTCCTGCGCTTCGCGGTGTCTGTGCTCCTTACGCAGCTGGCGGATGTGATCTTTTCTCTCCATCAGGGCGGCAACCTCTTTCTCTCCGACCAGCTTCGTCGTCTTGACAGCGTAAACCATGTCATCTTCCGCTTTTTTCACGCGGATTTTTCCTTTCATCCAACCGTGCTTATCGCACCACGACAGGCTGTAATAGTGCTTGCCGTTTGGCGAGAACCAGCGGACTTTTTTGCGAAGGTTATGATGGCACAGATAACATCTGGTGGAAAGAACCTCTTTATCCGCCATCAACGCCTCCTTATCCGGAAACGGTCGGGAAATATATTTTGCATAATTATCGAATACGACATGCACCTCGCTGCGGTGATTTTCCGGCAGTTGGAACGTGTCGAAGGAAAACCGCTGCAGTGCAATCGGGTCTTTGATCATCTGAAATACCCGTGCGGTATACACCGCGTCGCTGATCGCCCGGTGAAACGGAATATCCTTTGGAATCTGCAGATAATCTACCGCATATTCCAGACTCCTGCGCACCTTCTGATCTTCGTAGGCGATGGAAAACAGCTTCTGAATATCATAGAACCGGACAGGTCCTTTTCCAAGGGGCTCCATACCGAAAAACCGCATATTTTTCTGAAGCTCCGTCAGATCCTGCGGTCCCCAGGTACCGAACATGAAATCCTCGCCACACCACGCCAGAAAGTCCTTCATCACGACGTCAAAGGTCCGACATCCGGAGAGGTCTTTCATGTGAATGCCGATCAGCTTTTCCGTAATATGGTGCATGGTATCATAAACCTGCGGACGGATCAGCTCCTCAAAGGTATCCACAATTTCCATCCGGCTGTTTAATTTTACCGCACCGATCTCAATAATTTCAAACGTAAGCAGTCTGTTGCGGGCATCGCGGCTATCAGACGCCTGATTCCATTCCAGATCCAGAACCACATAATCCATTGATCGTTCCTCCGCCCACTACAACATCGCCATCATAAAGTACAACCGACTGTCCGCAGGTAATTGCCCTCTGAGGCTCGTCAAAGACCAGATGAATGCTGTCCGGTCCGGTGATCTCTGCGTTCGCCCACTGCTCCTGGTGACGGTAACGGATTTTCGCTTTGATGCGCTGCGTGCCCGTCGGCACCTCACCGCTGATCCAGTGGAAATCTTTCGCCGTCAGCTCTTTTGACCACAGATCCCGGTCGCGTCCAAGGACTACCGTATTGGTCTTTGGATCGATCCTGCACACATACATCGGCTCATGCAGGGCTAGTCCCAGCCCTTTGCGCTGTCCGATCGTATAGCAGATAATTCCCTTATGCTGCCCCAGCACATGTCCTTCCTGATCTACGAAATTGCCCGGCTCAAAGCTTTTGCCGGTGTATCGTTCAATAAATCCGGCATAATCTCCGTCCGGTACAAAGCAGATATCCTGGCTATCATGCTTGCGCGCATTGATCAGTCCCTGTTCTTCCGCCATTTCCCGGATCTGCGGCTTCGTCATGCCACCCAGGGGGAACAGCGTATGTGCAAGCTGCTCCTGCGTCAGGCTGTAGAGCACATAACTCTGGTCTTTCTTTTCATCGATGGCTTTTTTCAGGAGGAACTTTCCGTCCTGTTCTTCGATTCGGGCATAGTGTCCGGTTACAACGTAATCGTAATCCAGCTCCTTTGCCCGCTTCATCAGTTTTTCGAACTTCATATAACGGTTACAGTCGATACACGGATTCGGGGTAAATCCGTTTTCATAGGCACAGACAAAGCGGTCCATGATCTGTGTGCCGAAATCTTCCGTAAAATTGAACACGAAATACGGAATGCCCAGCTGACGCGCAACGCTTCTTGCGTCCTCCACGTCATCTAACGAACAGCAGGTATGCCCTTTTCGTTCGCAGCTGTCCTCTCCGGCAAACAGGCGCATGGTAACGCCCATACAATCATATCCGTCCCGCTTCATCAGCCATGCCGCGACGCTCGAATCTACGCCGCCGCTCATGGCAATCATCGCCTTTTTCATTCTCTGTCTCCGTTCTTTTTATTCCTGCCCTGCCTCTCCCGGAACTTTCCAGCTCATGCTTCTCAGGCTCAGGGCCAGTGTTGTCGTATTATGCAGCAGCGCTGATGTCGTAGGCTGAATCAGCCCGGTCACACCGGCTGCAATTAAACTGCCGTTGATGCCAAGGATTGCACGGTAGTTGACATGAATCCGACGCATCATTTCTTTGCTTAAGCGGCGCAGGTAAACCAGCTCCTGCAGGCTGTCCGCACCGACTGTAATATCCGCAATTTCCCGCGCAAGCTCCGAACCGTCGCTAATCGCGATGCCGACATCCGCAGCAGAAAGCGCCGGGGAGTCGTTGATTCCATCGCCGACCATGACTACCCTGCGTCCGGCTTCTTTTTCCTGCTGGACAAAGTTCGCCTTGTCCTCCGGCAGAACTTCCGCATGGTATTCGTCCACGCCGATCTGTTTTGCGATCGCCGCTGCTGTTCGCTCGCTGTCGCCAGTCATCATGACGATTTTTGTAAAGCCTTCCCGTTTCAGCTCGCGGATAATCTGTTTTGCCTCTTCACGCACCGGATCCTCAATGCAGAGCACTGCTTCCAGTACGTTGTCAACTGCCAGATACAAATGGGAATACTGCAGCGGCAGCTCGTCAAAACGCTGCTGATATTCCGGACGGATCTGACACTTTTCATCTTCAAATACAAAGTGGGCGCTGCCGATTACAACACGTTTTTCCCCAACATAGGAAGCAATACCGTGCGCAACGATATATTCCACCTTGGAATGCACCTCTTCATGTTCCAGATTGCGCTCTGCCGCCGCGCGCACAACCGCCTTCGCCATCGAATGAGGGAAGTGTTCCTCCAGACATGCTGCCAGACGCAAAAGATCGTCTTCCTTTTCCTCGCCGAATGGAACAACCGAATGCAGTGTAGGCTGTGCTTTGGTCAGTGTACCGGTCTTATCGAATACAATCGTGGAAGCCTCGGCAAATGCTTCCAGATATTTGCCTCCCTTTACGGTGATCTTCGCCGCATTCGCTTCCCGGATCGCTGTCAGGACAGTCAGAGGCATCGCAAGCTTTAATGCGCAGGAAAAGTCAACCATCAGTACGGATAACGTTCTGGTCACATTTCTTGTAAACAGCCATGCAAGACCGGTTCCAAGGAAGGTATAGGGAACCAGCCTGTCCGCCAGATGCTCCGCACGTCCTTCTGCTGCGGACTTGAGCTTCTCGGAATCCTCGATCATCGTAACAATCTTTTCGTAACGGGTCGAACCGGAAACCGCCTTGACCTCAATCGTCAGCTCGCCCTCTTCCACAACGGTTCCGGCATAGACAAAACCACCCTTTTCCTTGCGGACAGGCTCGGATTCACCGGTCATGGAAGCCTGATTGATCATTGCTTCGCCGTCTGCCACTACACCGTCAAACGGAATGACGTTGCCGACATGGATCACGATATGGTCGCCCGGCACAACGGATGCAGCATCCACAAGGATTTCCTGATCCCGGGTCTTTATCCACACTTTGCCGACATTTAACGACATGCTGCGCGCCAGATCGCCGACAGACTTTTTATGTGTCCACTCCTCAAGGATTTCACCCAGACCAAGCAGGAACATAACCGATCCTGCCGTCGAGCAGTCCCGCCGCAGAATCGATACGGTAATCGCTGTCGCATCCAGAACCGGGACTTCCAGTTTTCCTTTGGAAAGGCATAGGACGCCTTCTTTTACATAACGGAAAGCTTTCCATATAGTATACACATTTCTGATCGGTAAGGGAAGCATGTATTTTGTAAATAACCGTTTTGCCACATGCCCGATCAGTTTTTCTTTATACTCTACATTCAACGCACGTCCCGAACTGGAACGGACGGAATCCGGCAGCTGAACGTCTTCATAATGAAAGCTTTTCAGCGCCTCCATCAGTTCTTTTAATTCGCCGTCATACTCGATCACCGCATCCTGCGTCTGCTCGTATACGGTCGCTTTTGTCACACCTGGCTGTGTTTCCAGAAAATACTGCAGGGTGTCCGCCTGGTCAAAGCTCATTCTGGACTGCCCCATATGCACCCGGATTCGCCCGGGAATTTTGTGTTTGATTTTAAAGTTCATTTTTTCTCCACTCCGCTGATACGCTTCGCGCTTTTTCAGAAAACGGGACTCCGTCAAAAAGGACGGCGCCGTCTCCGGCTCCGTCCCCCACTGCCCTGAATCAGGCTTCTTCTTTTACTTCAGCTTCCGCTTCTTCTGCAGCTCTGTCTTCATTGATCTGCTTTGCTTCTGCCAGAACATCGCCAGCGTTTTCCTGAACTGTTGTTACGGTCTTCATAACGCTGTCCTTTGCGCGAAGCGCTGCTGCGGTACACTGTACGTATGCTTTCTTCGCGTCTTTGCTGGAAAGGATCTTGATTCCGGCTGTTCCGAACAATACGCCTCCTAAAAATAAACCGATTTTCTTTGCATCAGATGCTTTCATCATGTTCGTTTCCTCCTTCGACCGGCGCAGGATACGTCTATACTACCTGTCGTACGGCATAGCTTTCTTTTGTTAGTCATCATTGACTGCAAACATGGTAGCACGCTTTTTTTCCTGTGTCAATTACGACTTTATTCCTGCTTTCCGAACACAATCCGTTTCCCGATAAAAATGATCAGAAGTGCTGCAACGCCCACCAAAACGATTGTGCCGCCCGGCTTTAGACCCAGATAAAACGCCGCAAACAGCCCGATAATCATGAACAGTACGTTCAAACCGACAGCGTACCATACAGTCTGTTTAAAGTTTTTTCCCAGCTGCATCGCACAAGCTACCGGAACGACCATCATCGACGATACCATCAACGCACCGACTGTCCGTGCTGCAACCGAAACCGTCACTGCAATCATAATCGTGAAGATAAAATTGACGACGCCAACCGGCACACCCACCAACCGCGCGCTTCTTTCATCCAATGAAATATAAAACAGCTCTTTATATAGAAGCAAAAATAACACAAGCACCACAACAGACACCACGATGACTGAAATCATCTCGGCATCGCTGATCGCCACAATGCTGCCAAACAGAAAGCTGTTAAAGTTTGCCGAATTTTTCACAAAACCGGACAACACACCCGCCAGACCGATTCCTGCTGACATGATAATGGATATCGACATTTCCGAATAGCGCGGAAGCTTTCTGCGGATCGCTTCAATGCCGAAGGACGCTGCCACACAGGCTGCTGCTGCGCCCGCCACCGGATTGACACCCAGCAAAAGTCCTGCTGCGACGCCGGCGAGCGACGTATGGGAAAGTGCATCGCCGATCATGGAAAGACGTTTGCAGACAACGACCATTCCGACGCAGGGCACAACCGCCGCCAGCAAAATTCCGACAACAAACGCCCGCTGCATAAACAAATACTCAAAAATTCTCATGCCTGCCCCTCTCCTTTCCCAGCTTCCTGTTTTACCTTTCCGTCCTCCAGCACCCAGATATCATCTGCATAGGACGATGCACGTTTGAGGTCATGCGTCACCATCAGGACGGTGATCCTTTTCTCCGCATTGATTTTTTTGAGCAGTCGGTAAAAGTGTGACGCATTTTTTTCATCCAATGCCGACGTCGGCTCATCCAGAATCAGAAGCTTCGGCTCGTTGACCAGGGCGCGTGCCAGAAGCACTCTCTGCTGCTGTCCGCCAGAAAGTCTGCCGATCAAACGGTTCTGGTATTCCTCCATTCCCACCTGCGCCAGCGCAGCTCTTACCTGCTGCCGCTCTTTTTTCCCCGCAAACCGGAACAATCCGATCTGCTTATATAAATTTGCGCGCACGATTTCTTCCACGGATGCCGGAAAATCCTTCCAGCCACCCATCCCGTTCTGCGGCACATAGCTGATGCTCGACCAATCCTTAAACTGTCGGATGTCTTGCCCCAGAATCTCAATGCTGCCGTCGCTGCTGCCTTCTTCGTGATCCCCTTTGTGGCTTTCCCCGATCGGGAGCTCTCCTAATAAAAGCCTTAAAAGCGTCGATTTTCCTGCCCCGTTTTCTCCTGCGAGAATCGCCAGCCGCCCTTCTTTCAGGCAAAGGCTGACGCCGTCCAGCACGTTTTCCTTTCCATAGGAAAAGTGCAGATTTTTGATTTCTATCGCATTCATATGTCTGCTCCTTACCGCAAAGCTTCTGTCAGCTGCTGCAGATTTTCTTCCATGACGGAAAAATAATCTCCGCCGGTTTCTTCCTGTCTGTCGCTTAGGCCTTCCAGCGGGCTGAGGGTCAAAAGCTTCACGCCGGTTTCCGCCGCTACCGTTTCCGCCGTCCTCGAGCCGGACAGCTCTTCAAAGAAAATCGCACGGACGTTGTTTGCCCGGACAAAATCGATAATATCTGCCATCCGTCCCGGGTCTGGTTCGGAATCCGGCGACATGCCCTCGATGCTCACCTGCGTCAGGTTATAACGCCTGCACAGATATCCATACGCCTCATGCGCCACAACGATGTTTCGCTCCGACAGATTTTCCAGCGTCGTCTGATAGGTTTCGTCCAGCTCGTCGAGCTGCTTTGCCCAGTTCTCATAATTTGCCTGATAGTCTGCGCGATGCTCCGGATCCGCCTCAGAAAACGCTTCGCAGATATTTTGCATTTCCTGTTTTGCGTTCATCGGGTCCAGCCAAACGTGCGGATCATACTCGCCGTGCTCGTGGGCGTCATGACCGTCGGGTGCGGCGACAACAGTGTGGTCGGCGGCATCGTCTTCATGCGCGGCCGCATTGCTCACAGCGGCGTCTTCTTCACCCGCATGATCGTGACCGTCCTCATCAGCATGCGCGATCCCATGGTCGTGGCTGTCCTCTTCGTCCTCATCGGCATGCGCGGCCTCATGGTCGTGACCGTCCTCTTCCTCTGCGCTGCGCAGCAGGCTCACTCCCTGCGACGCTTCCACGGAAATCAATTTTTTATTGGAAAGCCCCGCCAGAACGTCCGAAACCCAGTGCTCCATCCCAGCACCGTTATAGATAAAAACGTCCGACTGCTCCATCCGGGTAATATCCTTTGTGGACGGCTCCCAGTCGTGGGGCTCTGTACCGGACGGCACCATGCAGGTCACCTGGACGTGCTCGCCGCCGATTTTCTGTGCGAAATCGTACATCGTATAAAAACTCGCCATCACCTGCAGCCTGTTGGGATCCACCGGTTCGTCAGAAGCTTCCGTTCCGCAGCCGACAAACACTGCGGTAAACAGCAAGCACGCGCAGAGCGCCAACGACGCACGACGCAGGATGCCGCTTTCCGATACCCGTGTGCAGCGCAGCTGCGGCATTCTGATGCCGGAAATCACAGCATGCTTCCCAAGTTGCTTTTTTCTATTTATCCTCATTTCTATCCTGCAGTCCTTCCTGTGTTTCCCTGAATTTGCGGCACTCCCGACAGCAGCCGTAAAAGATCAGATGCGAGGAATCCAGCGCAAAGTCATGCTCCTTCAGGATATGTTCGGAAAATCCATGGAGCTTGTTACATTCCAGAGGAATGATCTTCCCACACTGCAGGCAGACAAGCCGCCCCGGGCTGCCCGGCCTCAATTCTCCGATATAGCGGTACTGCGCACCTGCGCCGCCCACTGCCGGAATTTTGATCACGGCGTTCTCCTCTGTGAGACGGTCGAGAGCCCGATAAACCGTCGTCTGTCCAACGTGAATTCCTTCGGCTTTGAGACAGTCCATACACTGTTCCGCTGTCACAAACCGGTCGCTGTGTTTTTTCAGACAATCCCGGATCAGCTCCTGTTGCTTCGTTCTGTATCTGACACGTTCTGCCATTTTTCTCTCATTTCTGCGCACGCTTTTTGTGCATGCCGAGTTTGTGTCAAGTGCGCACAGACACAAATCCCGCGATTGAAAAATTTTATTTTTCAATCTTCTTTCCCTATGAACCGCAGCGGTTCATTTTGAAATTAAAAACCATTTTCAATTTATTATATCCGTTTTTTCCTGTGTGTCAAGTGGAAGAGACTGTGATAACTAACGATAGGACTTGTTTTTTTGACAAAATAACGGATAGAGAATATGTGAGACTTGTAATATCATTATCCTGAATTATTCACGGAACAGTATCTGAACTGGTAACTGTACCATGAATCCAAAAATTGACCCATGTAGCCTAAATATCGCTCAACCAATCTCCAAAAAGGGTATAAAATCCCTGTGGCAGAGTTCTGAGCGGTTATTAAGCTGTCAAGGTTCGTTAATAGTTACTATTCCAGCTGTACATTCAGCTTACCGATATTTGAAAGTGTCTCATAGAATTCATTTTTATGAGGGCAGCTGCTACACAGCTTGAATGTGATATATCTTGCTGAATGAACTACTTTTGCAGCAATCTTCAGCAGTTTTAAACGGACGGTATCAATGCGTTGTTTGCGCATGTTTGTGACAACAAAGGTGTACATGTAAACCATCTGGTTTTCCGGCTTTTCAACCTTGCATACCACACGCCGTTCGTAAGGCCATGACTTTGCTTTGTACATGAATTCACCATAAACTACCGTATAATCCACTTTGTTATTCCTGGTGATTTCATCAAGCTCATCCACAAGATAGGATGCTTTTCCGCGTAGGATGCCATTCTCCTTCGGCCGGATCACATAGCTTGTGCCGTTTTCCTCGCACTGCTTATATAGATCAAGCGTAGAAAAACCACTATCACCACGAAGCAGAATAGGGATTTCCGGATAGTCATGCAGATATTCACCCAGTACCGGCTGTAAAAAATCAGCTACTCCGGTGCAGGAATACTGTGTTCCATCACGCAGCTGGATCTTTATCAGATCCCCGGTCATTCCATCATAACAGACAAGTGGATGCTCTTTTTTCATTCACTTGATAGGTGAAAAGCAATATTCAGCTAAAATATAGTAACTATGTGGCTTTCAGCCGCTTTCACGGCTGTGCTGTGAATAATATAGGTATAATTTGTTTTGATTAAATTTTTCTACTAGTTCTGGAAACAATGTAATGGTATCGCCTAAATATTTTTCAATGTATTTTATAATTTTATTTCGATAATTTTTCTCTAATTAAAAACAGCACTTATATTTCAGAGCTCTGTTCCTGTTTTTAAGAAGGGAGAAATTATGGAAAATACAAAAGATATGGAATTTGAGAAAAGACAAATAGAAAATAAAAGAAGGAATCTGCAGTATAATTCCAGATTCATGTTAATATTTATGGGTGCGTTTATCGGTTCTATAGTCGGTTTTTCCTCTTTCCGGTTTTTGACGTGCCATCCTCTGGATGGTAATAAATAAAGGTGGAATGCCCAATTTCTAAGCATTCCACCACGTCTTATCATAGAAGAACCCCATTTACAGACTTTTCTTCATACTCTCTGAAATACTATTTTTTGATTATTCCGGAACTCTTTGGTTCTTCCGCAAATTTTAGCAAATTACAAAAAACAACTTTAAATATGCGGATATATACTGGTCTCCACAGGTTGGTACATGTTCAAATACTATATTTTGCGGAAGAACCCTAAAATTGACCCGCTTTTTCATTGAATTTTGACCTACCTTAGTACCCGAAAGACTGAATTGCTAAGGTAGGTCAATTTTATCTGTCAGAGACAGCCAGTTATAAAAATCGACTGTCTCCAAATATTTTTGCTGTGTAGGCTATAAAGATGTATTTTATTCCTTCCCGGTTCTCTTCAGCTCTTCCACATACCACAGCGGCGGCTGTGTAAAAGCTTCCGGAGAATTCTGTTTTCCTGAAACAGCAATGTAGTCCGCTGTGCTGTATACGCTCCCGTCCTCATGGAACAGACCGTTTATTGTTCCATTTATCCTCTGAGCTGGCAGATAAGCCGGTTTAACCATAAGCGACCAGAAGAAACTGCCAATGCCGCTCTGATAAACAGCTTCTGCCAGAGAAGAAAGATACGGGATTTTATCTTCTTCTGGAATTACCCTTTGATCCCATCCGGGTCCGCTTATCCGCAACCGCTGCCACTCTGAGAGCCAGACCGCCTTCCCCGTCATTTCCTGCAGGCTGACAGCATCTCTTAATTTCTTCTCAAAATTCTCTCGGTCAGAGGGAAAATTATCATGAAACTGATAAACTTCAATCCATTGAGCAAAATACAGATTATGCTGCAGAGAAATGCAGCCTATACTGAGAGGCACTCTCTTTTTCATATCAAATGCCGTCTTTGTAATGAATTGAGCAAACGGAATGTCTCCGGTTTCTTCATGGGGTTCGTTCATCAGCTCTATGGCCGCCAGACGTTCATCATCGGCATAGCGCTTCATAAATTCACGGGTATATTCAGCCGGTTTTCCCCACAGCTTTCGATTTTCTGTAATTTTACGTCCAGGCGACTGGATACAGGCTGCTGTTTCCGGATCCTGATCCAGCATGTTTTCCCGAGACGGCTCTCTGCCGCAGTTTTCAAATAAGATGGGCATCACCAGGATATCTTGTTCTTCTGCCACAGACAAAAGGCTTTCAAACTTCTTCCAGAACAGCTCTGCTTCCTCCTGCCAGTACTCGTAGCTTGTAAAAATGCGTAAAGCGTTCAGTCCAGCGCTTTTCGCATATCCAAAATCTCTTGCAATTACCGTTCTGTCAAAATACATCCAGGTTTGATATGCATTGTAAGCGCGTGATGGAAAATACACCGCTCCTTTTATTTGTTTATTATGATCCATATTTTCCTCCATTCCCAAACTTTATTCTTTTACTCTTCTGCTTCATTACAGCCTCTGTAGTTTCCTCTCTTATACAGACAGGGGCGTTCGCAGGGCAAGGTTGTAATCACATCGCCGTTTGGTGCCGTTTCCGTCAGCATATGCCATTCACATGGATCAAACCATGTCCCGCTGAAATATTCCGGCCCGTGTCCGCTGCAGTTAATGCGGTAATCATACAGTAGGGACAGTGTAAAATTCGTACAGTTCTCTATATGATACAGGGAACCTCCGGGATATGTTGAAGCGTCCCCTCCCTGAGAGAACACCGCAATATTGTCTGAGTCCCGGATCAGCAGATCGGGGGAATTGCATTCACTTTTCAGATTATAAATCACGATGTTTCTGCAGTTCAGAATGTCCATCTCATAATCAGCTCTGGAGTGTTCCACGTTACAGGCATAGATGGCAAAGGGCTGCCGTGTCCCGCGAATGCTGAGAATCCTGTAATCCTTACCGCCCTGAGTAATATCGCACCAGAAATTGTACCATCTTCCTCCGCCGTTCCCCGTCACCAAGATCCACGGATGGCTCCGATTCTCCGTAATCCAGGTAATGCGGTATCCCACATCGGCATAAAAGGCGAAATTCCGCAGAATTGAACCTCCTGCCACACGCCACCGCAGCGCATAAATGCCGGGCTGTTTTCTGGAAGTAACGAGACCGCAGTATGCCAGTATTACAGATGCATCAGCAATATCCGGCGTATCTATCGCTGGTACGTTTTCCTTTTTTTCTGCAAAGACTCCATCCGGTATCTGCGTAACAAGAATCTGAGAAAGTCCCTGTGCAACACCGATCAGTTTTGTATCTTTCTTCAGATGAAGCGTGTCCGTAATCCGATAGTAGCCTTTTGGAAGGAACACATACTCATTTTGATTGATTGCATTCTGCAGCGCTTTCGTATCATCAGTGATACCGTCCCCTTTTGCGCCGTAATCTTTTACGTTATATGAAGTTACATCCTGCCATAACGGTAGGAAATACCGGTGCTTTTTCAGCAGTCCCGCTGGAGGCTTTACGATTTCCACTCCCATGCTCCATGTGTTTTCCCCCAGTTTTTTCCCATCCATATAGATCGGAGACGGATATACTCTTCCTTCATGGGGCATGGAAGTAATTCCATGAGCAAACTCTTCTGCGCGGCACCAGTTTTCTGACAATGCGGCCAGATTGGAGCCGTCAGGATTCCATACAAAATGCGTTGCATTTCGCACATAAATGTTCCTCAAGTAAATACTCTCCCGGCTGCTGACGGCCGCCTGTATCCGTCCCTGCTTCATCGGTGCATCAAACTCGATGATACAGTCGATCAGGGAAATCTGGCCCTGATGGAACAGCTCATAGGTCCCTCCGAACGATACCACCGGCGGCAGCTGCGACGACGTGTATATGGCACAGCCGACAAAATCCACTGCCTGCTTGGTTCCCGCTATAATCGCATGCTCTCTCTGATGATCGAAAACAAATCCGCTCATCACCGCTCCCGGCGTACCTCTGGATAAGTCCACTCCTACGCGCCCTCCGCGTATTATATTCTGCGCATGACTTCCTCCGTTTCCAGCAGCTCCCCACAGGCCGCAATATCCATCTCCTACATCAAGCTCACAATCTTCCATCGAACAGCCCTGGGCAGCATAAAAGGCCACCCCTACTGCGCCTTTGTTCCCTTCTCCGATTTCAATATGAAGACCGGTAATCATATTTTCAATGCTCGCCGGCGCCGCATTCTCTTCCGGCGCAGCTCCGTTATAGACATGTATCACCGCTTTATGATAATCCCGAAAAGTAAAACCGTCGGAATATGGCGCCAGATATATTGTCGGCCGAAGCGTTTTTCCGTCTTCTGTCCTCCCTCTCTCCCCCATCAGCACGACCGGATATCTCCGCTGTACGACACGGTATTTGTCATAAGGATAATTCTTCCACCAAATATACTGCTGTGCTTGCAGAGTATCTGAAATTCTGTATGTACCCAATGGAAAATAACAAACATAATGGTATCTCTGCGCAGTCCGGATCGCCTCATTCAGCGTATCCGTACAGTCTTTTTCACCGCTGGAATCGGCCAGGAAGGGCGGTTTCGTCACATCCAGCAATCCCAGCTCCTGAAGCGGCTGCTGTTCCAGCGCAAACGGGTATTCAAACCTTGTTCCTCCCGCATATGGTTCGATGTCCGGCTGTTCGCTGTCCGGAATCGTATAATTATCATAGAGATGATCCTCATAAGGAAATGTAAATTCCATTTTCTCCATAAGCCCTCCTTCTTTTTTACTATTCATCTGCATGAAACAGAAACCAGCTTTACGCCGTCTGGTACCCTGCAGCTGATTTCTCCTCTTTTGTTTTCCACTATCAAGTTTCCCTGCGGAAGCGGACATACAATCCGGTAATCGGCCCCGATATCCGCCGGCCGCAGGCTGATTTCTCCGCATCCGGGCTTAAGAATCTGCATCCCCGTTACATTATGTATAAGAAACTGGGCCGGTCCGGCCGACCATACGTGAGATAACGACCGCATGATCCCCTGATAGCTACCGCTCCGGAAGCTTCCGTTCATTCCCCATTCCTCCGGCGTAGATGTCAGGCCTCTGTCTACCATCCACGTTCCCCAGCGTTCCTTCAGAATCCGGACGGAAAGATTCATAAGTCCAGCTTTATCCAAAGCCCGCAGCGTAACCGCAGTTCCGAACGGTTCCGCTAAGGTAAAGGGCTGCTTTCTTTTCACAAACAACATTTCCGCAATTTCCCCGGCAGCCTCCATCCAAACGGGCAACTGCGCGCGTCATAGTGTTCCTGGTAGCGCACATTGCTGTTCTGACGGTCCTCCTGGGTATTTCTCTCCCACATCGGGGCCGGAAGCACCTGAATATCCTTCTCTGACAGTCCCATATACAGGGTACCATCCGCGTTTTCCAGCCATGCAATGAAACAGGCTTCCCCGCTGCCTTCCATATCATGTACTTCCACTGCAAGGCAGTTTTTGCTTCCCGGCAGGAGCTCTCTGGCAACAGCATGACAGTCGATGATATTTCCATACTCTACCGCAGGCGGCAGCCCCTGTCCGATCAGCTTATCGTTGATATACAGCCTGTATTTCTTTCGTGCACAGATCCACAGGCTGGAAGGATTGTCGTCCTCCTCCACCGTAAATTCCGCCCGGAACAAGTAATAGCTGTTGGGCAGACGGTCGGCTCCATCCACCCATAGAAAAGGGGCTTTGGGACGGATATAATGCAAAATGCTTTCTTCCATGACAGAATCCCTCTCATTCTTTCACTGAACCGATCATTACACCTTTCACAAAATATTTCTGCAAAAAAGGATAGATACACAGAATGGGCAGTGTGGAAACCACAATGGTACAATATTTCAGCATGTTCATTGTCAGAACATTGTTTACGTCTTCGCCAGTCGATCCCGTCGCGATATCCGTCATGCTTCCGCTGAGCAGGATTTCCCGAAGGAACAGCTGCAGCGGGTATTTAGACCGATCCTGCAGAAAAATCATGGCGTTGAACCAGGAGTTCCAATGCTGCACGGCGTAAAACAAAACCATTACGGCAACCGTGCTTTTAATGACAGGCAGAATGACGCGAAACAGGATGACAAAGTCGTTTGCGCCATCGATCTTTGCCGCTTCTTCCAGGCTGTCCGGGACCTGAGACATGGATGTGCGCATCACTATCAGATTCCATGTATTAACCGCCACCGGCAGAATCAGTGCCAATCGCGTATTATACAGCCCCAGATTACGCACGGTGAGATAAAAGGGAATCAGACCTCCGGACAGATACATGGTAAAAACGATCGCCAGTGATAAAAAACGGCGGATATACAGTTTTTTCCGGCTGAGCACATAGGCTCCCATGCTGGTCAGCAAGATATTCAGCGCTGTGCCCGTGATCACATATAAAATGATATTCCCGTATCCGGTTACAATACTGGCGGTTCTAAGTACCATCTTAAATCCTGCCAGCGAAAATCCTTCCGGAAGCCACAATAATCCTGTATGGCTGACAAATCTGGCCGGATCACTGAAAGCAGCCATGATCACGTACCACATGGGATACAAAAAAATCAGCGTCAGTATTCCCAGAAAGACAGCATTTCCAATGTCAAAAATAATTTCTCCGGGTGAACGTTTCGTAACCATAAATTCCTCCTTACCATAAACTTTCTCCAGTCAGCTTTCTGCTCAGTTTGTTTGCAACAAAAAGGATCACGAAATTCACAAGAGAATTAAACATACCCACTGCCGTACTGAATCCATAGTCTGCGTCCAAAAGTCCTCTCCGATATGTAAATGTGGAAATAATATCAGCCGTTTCCATAATGGTGGGATTATACAGCAGAATAATCTTTTCATATCCCAGATTCATGATATTTCCGATCCGCATAATAAATAAAACAGTAATCGTTGGAATCAGGGCCGGCAAGGTAATGTGCCAGATCCTTCGAAAACGTCCCGCTCCATCAATACTTGCCGCTTCATATAATCCGGGATCAATTCCCGAAATGGCCGATAAGTATACGATGCTGCCCCAACCGACACTCTGCCATATGTCCGATATTACAAATAAAGGATGAAACAGCTTTGGATCCATCAGAAATGTTTTCGGTTCAAATCCAAAAAAGGACAACACCTGATTTATCACACCAGTAGAGGCTGTGAAGTTGCTGATTAGGCCGCAAATAACCACCAGTGAAATGAAGTGCGGCAGATAACTGACTGTCTGAACTACCTTCCGATAACGTTTCCCGCGTAGTTCATTGATCAGCAGCGCCAGAAGAATCGGCGCTGGGAATCCAAACAGAATCAGCTCCAGACTCAGCGTCAGCGTATTGCGAAGCAGTCTGGGAAACTGATAGTCATTAAAAAAGTCAATGAAATTCTCAAATCCGACCCATTTGCTGCCCCAAATGCCTTTTGTTGGGGAATAATCCTGAAAAGCGATCAGAAGCCCGCCCATCGGGAGATAACAGAAGCAGATATAAAACAGGATAACCGGAACCGCCATAAGATACACATATTTATTCTGCCGGATATCCCGTTTCAGCCTTTGTCCAACGCCTTCCCCGGTATTTTTGTTCTTTTTGACTTTATTCATATCAACATCCCTTTTCCTCTTCTTTATCGGCTCTTTTTTGAGAATCAGCACTTCCGGCCGGATCCTGTCTCTCAAAAAAGGTCCTGCAGAAAGTACATGGCGGCGCTTTCTGCAGGACCGGTCACTCAACGTGCCAGATAACGGTCAAGCGCTTTCTGATAGATAGCGATTGCATCCTCAATCTTCATTTTTTTCATTTCATTCACGTATTCGTCAAATTTGTCCAAAGGCTCTACACCCATTATGAATTTGGTTACCATTTCATTTTGATAGACATCCGTGGTGGTTAATATTTTTGCAAGCTCATCGCCCTCTTCTGCCGTAAGAGAAACCGGCGGCATTGTCAGCTCTGCCGTGCCCTGCTCGGTCCATGCCGTCTTTTCTTCCAAAACCTTGGGATTCTTTACTGTACTTGGATTGGCCAGCGCTCCCCAGCGAAGCTGCGGAAATACCTGCATTTTATACAGATACAGCGCTGTTTCACCAGGAATGTCCGGATTATTCAGCACCTTATCCGTAAAGGTTGGCGTACCGTCAACCATTGTATAGGTGTCTCCTTCTACGCCGAAATTATAAAGCAGAGAGCCTTCCTCGGAGAACGCATAGTCCAGCCAGGCCACGGCAATCTCCGGATTTTCGCACTGGGTGGTGATGGAAACAGAATTGCCTATCGGAGAGGCCACCGCGTCGTATGCGCGAAGACGTACGGGATCTCCTTCTTTCAAAACAGGATACGGAGCTGCAACGTATTCCACCCCCTGGCTGTCAAACAGGTTGGAGGCAATATCTACGGATCCTACCATCGCTCCGACCATGCCGGATGTAATCAGGGCATTCACGCCGTCCATATCACGCGCGGGATAATCCGCATCAATCAGGCCATTTTCGTACCAACGGTTCATTACTTCCAGATAATCTTTAAATCCGTCCTCGATTGGCGCATATTTCACGGTTCCGTTGTCGTTGTACATGGCTCCAAATGTTCCGGAACTGGTGCCGATTCCATAGGCAGACATAAAGAGTCCCCAAAAATCATATCCTCTTTCTCTGAATGAGTTTCCTGCAGAGGCTCCTGACGGATGAAAAATAAGCGGTGTGGAATCCGGATGGTTTTTCTTCATTTCCGTCAGCAGAACCTCCCACTCTTCCAACGTTTCCGGAATATCCAACCCGGTCTCTTCCAGCCAGTCCTTTCGGATCACTGGACCATACCAGCACAGATTTTCCTGACGCATCATCGGCAATATGGACGACATAATCCCGCTGTCCGAGGACGCCTGTCTCTTGGCCTCCGGATTGGATTCCAGAATCGCCTTATAATTCGGCGCATATTGGTCAATCAGATCATTTAACTGTAAAAATACGCCGTCCTCAACGGCCAGATCCCCGCCTCCGACATAATTGCTGATTCCGCCCATAATCATGTCCGGATATTCCTGTGAAGCGATCATAAGGTTAAACTGTTCACTGTCCTGCCCGATTGCCGGATGGATAAATTCAATATGGACATTCGTCCGCTTTTCCATTTCCTGAAATACCAGGCTCCCGTTATAATCCTCCATAACGGATGCTGCATTCACATTGAATGGAGCCCACATCGTCAGGGTAACCTGTTCTTCCAGAGGAAATGTTATTCCGGTTTCCTCCGTGCTCTGCCCGGAAGCCTGTTCCGTAACAGCCTCCTGTTTCGTTTCTGTTTTCATCTCGCTTTCGCCGCTCTGTCCGCCGCATCCGGCAAGTGCGGATACCGTCATGCATACACCAATTGCGAGTGCCGCCGCTTTTTGAAATCTTCTCATAAATTTCTGTTCCTCCTTCTTTTTTTCTTCTCTTTTCCTTTGCTGTCTTTCCCTCTTTTTTTCTTTTTCCTCCCTTCCCATGTCCGCCGTTCTGGATTAATGTCCTTTCTGCATGGTATTTATCCAGCCGTTCCAAGCCCATGTCGCTTCATTCATATATAGATCCATGTATACGGATATTCCTATATGCTTTAGTGTGTATTATATAATCAGCATAAATATTTTCCATATTTTAGGATAGAATTGACTATTTCTCACAAATGCTATATGCTTATTTTACGTGATCAAATGCAATTTTACAATTTTCAGCTTTTAACCCGTTTCACCCCTAGTTTTGGAATTTAACTACAATTTTGTTTTCTGTAACTTGTATATTCTGTCCATAAATTTTCAGTTTTTATCTCGTTTTCATTTTTTGCCTGGAAAAAGAAAGGAGTAAAATGAGAGCTTTTTTTAAGAAATTAAGAACTGCTGTTTTCTTTCGTAAACTTCTTGTTTCCTACTTATTGATTCTGGTCCTCCTGACCGGCATTCTGCTTTTTCTGTCATCCAGCCTGATCGGAACTATTTCCAATTATTCCCGGCAGCTTGCTTATAAGGAGGCAATTTCCTATCAGTCCTCTCTTGAGAGCAATCTTGACGCATTGGACAGCCTTGCCAGAGAGTTAAGCGGCGATCAGGCCATACAAACCTTTCTCGCCTGCAACGGCGATATTCCTCCGCAGCTGCACTATGATCTCCCTTCTATAATAGAAAAGCTGAATAGCTATAAATTTCTGAGCATCTATATTAACACAATATTCATATATCTGCCGCAGCAGGAGCTGCTGATTACGGATTCCTCTGTCTATTCCATCCAGATTTGGAATCAGTATCACCTGAACGATGACCGCTTTATTTCCCTGCTGGATGAATTTCATGCAGGAAGCCGCATTTCCTTAAACGGTACCGGGCGCTATGCTTCGGATATTGCCATACTTTATACGCTTCCATACGGATCTTCCGGAAACGGTATGGGGACTCTCGCCTTTGTTGTCGATCCAATGCTCGTTTCCCCTTACCGGGATGCCTCTGATCTTCCCACGTCTTCAGAGGTTTTCACAGTGGATGATTCCGGCAATATTTTGTTTTCCTCTATCTCTTCCCAGGAGCTTGTGGAGCAGTACGGCCTTGATCCCGGCTCTCTCACGCCCGGGCTTCATACTTTGGGCGACTATACCCTGTATGCCGTATCTTCCGCCAAATATCCGCTTCTGCATGTTGCTTTTATACCCACTCTGGACTTCGCGCGCACACTGTCTGACAGTCAGACGATTGCCTTCATCTGTTTCGTTGTCTTACTGCTCAGCGGATTTCTGCTCAGCATCTATCTGGCAAATTATAACTACCGTCCGATTTCTTCCATTGCCAGCAAGGTATCTCCCGGCTCAGCGGCGGAAGAATCTGCTCTGCAGTGCATAGAACGCTCCATTGACGAGCTGATGGATATCCGAAACAGCTCTGCCAGACTGATCTCTCAGAACCATAGCCTGTATATGGAAGGGCTGCTATATAAGCTCATCCATGGAGAAATTCTTTCAGACTCTCTCCTTACAGAATATATGAATAAATTCCATCTTACGATCTGCGGGCCTTATGTACAGTTGATCCGGATTTACAGCGAATATGATTCCCTTCCAAAATCTCTTTTAGCCGCTTTTTCCCAGCCGCCTCTCGCGGACAGCCGCCAGGAATGGCACATTCTTTCAGGAAGGTATGATATAAAGATTTTTTACTTTGGTGCATCGACCTGCCCGCCATATGAATGGATAAACAATATTCTCCACGGTTACAGGGATCAGCTCATGATTGCGTTCAGCGATATTCACCGCGGCCTGACGCAGCTCGCCTTCGCCTATGAAGAAACACAGAAAATTACTGATCATATGAGCTTTCTTGGTGAACGGGGGGAGATGCATTATTCAGAGATCAGCCATGTAGCCGTTTCCTACGACCGCAATCTGCTGTTTGAAATGTGGTTTAAGAAATATTCCAATCTTCTCAGAGATCAGGATTTTGACGCCGCCCGCATTATCCAGCGGCAGATATTTGACGAATTGAAAAATAACCATTATTCCCTTCCATTCATCAAATGCAAGATTTTCAGCTTTATCGATCATACAGTATCTGTACTTGCTGATATGAACGAGTTCAATGAAAATAATCTTTGGGAAAAGTACTCGCTTATGGACCGTCTGATGGATTGTTCCTCCATTGAACAGCTGGAATCCGAATATTACTCAATCACTCAGCAACTTTCAGAGCATTTGTTAAATGCATCTCCACAGGAAAGTATGGTGGACAAAATTATGGCCATTACTCAGGAGCATTATCTGGATCCCATGTTCAGCGTTTTTTACGTATCTGAGCAGCTCAATGTCAGCAACGCCTACGTCTCAAAGGCTTTTAAAAAGGGAACGGGACGCAATATGCTGGATTATGTCCAACGGCTGCGCATTGATCACGCCAAAAGTCTGATGTCCCAGCCGGAGCTGACACTTTCAGCCATTGCCACACAAAGCGGTTTCTGCAGCGACGTATCCTTTATCCGCGTATTCAAAAAGCTGGAAGGCGTAACACCCGGAAAATATCGCAGTCATATCCCCTCTTAAATTCCAGAATAAAGGGGTGTCGGTTAATACCGATTTTTAATCCCTGACATGCAGGAAAGAGACAATCCCTGAGAATTCGGGCTTATTTAAGTCCTGAATCCTCTGCGGAACTGTCTCTTCTTTTTTTATCTCCTATTTTATGGCGCAAAAACCCCTTGGCTGGATTTTCGGGAGTGCTCTGTCGACTAAGCTGCTTTCTGCTCCTTTTTCCCTTCAAATTTTTTAATTTCATCATGTAAAAAGCGGTGGTATTTCATGATATTCCTGCCAATCGCATACAGCATGAATTCTTTATACACTTTCTCCTTTGACCGATAGTTAAACCGCCGGAAATTTTCATTCTCCTTGATATCCCCGAAGTGCCCTTCCGTCTGGATCGATCGTGTCTGCCGTTTCAGGATCCCTTCTTCGCCCTGTATATTCGCATTGGACTCTTCCCGCAATTCTTTCCATCGTTCATTGATCTTCATGACCTTATTCTGGTCCGGATTTTTTTCAGCATTGTATTTATAGAGACATCTGGCTTTGTGTTCACAGCCGCTGCAGTCTGCGCACCTGTATACTTCCACCGTCTGGGTGTAGCCATCCTGCTCTTTGCTCTCTGTCCGGATATGCCGCAGTTTCCTTCCGTCATGGCAGATGTAATAATGCTCATCTTCAAACACAGCGCATGTCATGTTGTAATACTTCCCGATGTCTTCTCTGTATGCCCCGGTCTTCCTCTTCTCATGATCCTGAAGCTTGATATAGCTGCGGATCCCGTTCTCTTTCAGATACAACAGGTTCTTTTCGCTGCAGTAGCCGCTGTCCGCAGTCACTGCCTCCAGGCTGTTTCCAAACGCTTTTCTGTGCTTTTCCAGAACAGGGATCAGCGTATTGTAATCTGTCCGGTCGTTACTCACATATCCATGGACAATAAAATAGTTCTCTACCGCGATCTGGAAGTTATAGGCCGGCTTAAGCTACCCATTAAGCATAGGAATCTTCTTTCATGCGCATAAAGGTTGCTTCCAGATCTGTTTTGGAATAGCTGTTCCGGTCTTTCCCCATGATCTCAAAGCAATCCTTATAGCCCATCAGGCGCTTTCCGCATTCTTCCAGTTCTTCATAAAGCTTTTAAATCTCTGGTTTCTGTTTTCTTTTTTTATGAACAAACCCTATCCCTTATCCCTGTGCGATCTGTGTCAGATTTCTCTGCAGTTTCAGGATCTCAAGTGGAGAGCAATTATCGATCTCCAGTATCGTGTTATTGGAAATCTTCTTGTGTTTGGTCAGTTTCCGTTTCCGGTTTTCCTCAATCACACGACGGACTTTTTCCATTCCCTCGATCACAAACATCCGGGCTTCCCCTAGGTCGTATTTCGGGCCGTATCCATTCTCCCGCAGGAAGGCATTGTACTTTGTATAAAGGGCATCAATGGTGTCCAGCAGGCCAGCCAGATGGTAATTGAGTGTCCCCGCCAGACGAACATGTATCGGTTGGCGTTCGCTTCGATCTTTGTCCCATCGATTTAAAGTTCTTTCAGGGTGATCAGTCCTTTCTTCTCCAGACGGCGCATGAACTGGTAATTCAATTCATTCAGAACTTCGCCTGTCAGCTTTTTCCTTTAAAATCGTAAAAAACATCCCACTGTGGCTTCTGCCCTTTGGTCAGCCAGATAAAAGCGAGATCTCTCCGGCACAAGTCTACGATACGGTCAACAGCCCTGACTCCGCGCATATTTGCATAGGTAACAACAGCATACAGCATGATTGGGTTAAATCCGGTTCTTCCCTGATCGGAATAACAGGCCAGCAGGCCTGAAAAATCTAATTCCTCCATCACTTTTTCAGGGTATAGACTGGATCATCATCGGGTAAACTCAATTCGAAGAAACTGAAGTTAATTTTCTGTTGTCCAATGTCAAAAAAGTCGTTATAATAGTCTTTGGTTAACATAGTTCCATTATACCATGGAACGGAGAGAAGGTGGCTGTCGTTAGCCATCTTTTTCTCTTTTATAAGAAAAAATTTCAGGGAGCATTGTGACTGATCCAGTCACAATGCTCCCTGTTTGAGGTTATCTATTTCTCGACAACCCTTTATTTTTAAGATTTTTTCCGGGAATCCGCATTACTGTCAGGGAGCGGGACGGAAACGTGTACGGCTTATCAAGGTCAATCGGCCCCTGATACAGATCCGGCCCTCCGCATTGGGAAGCCTCCTTTGTTTTGGGAAGAGCATCCGTATTCCTGAGCGTATAAATACACGCTTCGGTCTGCAAAATTCCCGCATCTACACGGGCTTCTATAGAATGCGCTGCAAGATTGACGGTCTTTATTATGATATCCCCGGTCGTACTGTCCTGCCCCGCAGTGGAAAATAAGGTTTCTTCATCCAATACCGCTCCGCCGTCCTGTCGGCAGCAGGATGCGGAAAACAGTCTGTCAAACCGATTGTCCCGAAACAGCTTCTTGGCATAATAATGCACTGTCTTCCAGCTTTCCCCGTTCGTATGATAATAAAAGGGATTCAGCTCTCCTTTTACATAATCCCAGTTGCGCATCAGAGGCCTTCCGGCAAAAATAGGCTTCAGATCCCCGTTCTTTTCCAGCATCATCAAAAAAATTGACTCATACAGAACATCGGACGGCTGTTCTGAGTTCAGCCCCAGCTCCAGACACATCAGTCCCGGGCCGCTGCGGTCATAACAGTCAAAACGGTCGAAATTTTCAAAGATCCAGTCCCCGCTGTCATAATAATGCTCATCGAAATAATCCATACTGGCAGGATCGTGGAAATAGGAAAGACGTTTCCGTTTATCTCCCCAGTCACCATGCTTACGGTTTCCAACGATGCTGTCCGCAATCAGAATCAGCTGCGGATAGCGGCTTCGGATGGCAGCGCTGAATTTCTCATACCGTTCATAATATGCCGGGCCGAAATCTTCGTTTCCAATTGACACATACCGCAGAGGGAACGGCTCCGGATGGCCGTTCGCTGCTCTTTTGGCTCCCCAGACGGAGTCCTTCGGTCCTATCGCGTATTCAATGGCATCCAAGCAGTCCTGTATATAATCCTCCACCTCTGTCTCCGGATGACAGAAATCTTCACTGTCTCCCTTCTGAAATGCCCAGTCCGTACAGATCAATCCGCACGGCGCCACATACATGGCGTCCGCTCCAAGATACTCGCAGAGCTCATAAAATTCATGGTACCCGATTCCATTTGAAATCCAGTGCGGCTGCCACTTGCACCAAGAACTCTTTCTCACCGATATATCCTCTATGGTTTCCTTCCAATGGTACATTGTCTCCACATTGACGCCATGTACGATACAGCCGCCTGGGAAGCGCAGGAATTCCGGCTTATAATCCAACATATTCTGCATGATGTCCCGTCTGAAAACAGAACGTCCGCCGTCCCATGTATCACAGGGAAACAGGGAAATAAAGAAAACTGTCACCCCTCCGCTCTGCAGAGGCGTAAGAAGAAAAACTCCATCTTCCACTGTGCGTTTTGCAGTAAACGTCACTTCATAATGCGTCTTCTTCCCCGGTATGTCCTGAATCAGGGCTTCTGTGGTTGCAAATCCCTCCTTATCTGCAATGCCCACTCTCACGCCTCCCCCGGAGGGCTCCGAACAAAGATAAACCGACAGCCGGTATTTCTTCCCCTTCTGCGTATGCATACCGAAAAATCCGCTGTTTGCCGCTCCACATATCCCTTCTTTTTCAGAAGCAGACCGCTTCACCGTCATCGCATAGACACGTCCGGATTCATTCAGAGTAATCCGACCGATGGAAACGCTCTCTCCCAATGCGCTCCACCCATCCAGCTCCGGCAGATATTCCGGCAGACAGTTCGGCCTGTCCGCATGAGGTATATTCTGATATAATCCATCCTTTATCTGCATTCCCGGAGCCGTTCCGCTTTCTGAAAAATTCCGGTTGCGAATCATCTCTGCATACAATCCCCCGTCACCAATCATCCCGATCTCTTCATAGTGCCAGCCATAAATGACCGGAGATACCGGTTTGGGAGCTGTTCTGTCGATACAGATACGGTGTAAAACAGGCGTATTCATATACATTCCCCTCCTTTCGGCATGTTCTGCCTTATTTCGTCCCCTCGCTTCTCACAATTCTCTGAATCCGCTCCTCCATATCCTTTACCACGTCTTCATAATCCCAGGCCACATTGGTCTGTTGCCCAATATCATAGTCCATATTATAAAGCTGCGGATCCATGGACAGGCCTGTTTCAATCCGCACATTCCCCATAAACGGAGCGCCTTCACTGGGAGAAAGATATGCCCAGTTTCCGCGTCTCAGCATCTTGCCGCAGGTCACATCCTCCACCATAAGTTCTTCCCTACCGGCGGGCTCCTCCCCGATCAATGCTGCATACATGTCCTGACTGTCAACCGCGCTTTCCGGTTCAAGCGGCATGCCTAGCATATGGGCAAAGGAAGCGAACAGATCCGCCTGGCTGATCAGCGCGCCGGACTCGCCTCTGCGGACCAGGTTAGGACAGCTGACAATGAAAGGAATCCGGGTGCCTCCGTCAAACTTACTGTATTTTCCTCCGCGCAGCGGACCTGCCGCCCGGTGCGTGCCGTTCAGCTCATATGCTCTGTCCACGTAGCCGTCGTCCAGAACCGGACCGTTGTCGCTCGAAAAAATGATCATTGTATCATCTAGGATATCCAGTCTTCTCAGTTCCTCGATCAGCTGCCCAACACACCAGTCAAGCTCGGCAATCACATCGCCGCGTGGGCCAAGAGCCGTCACGCCGCGGAAGCGTGCTGACGGTACACGGGGAACATGAGGCTGATGCAGAGCGTAATACAAAAAGAAAGGCTGCTCCGTATTCTGTCTATTATTAATGAAACGCAGCGCTCTGCTTAAAAAAGTTTCCGCCAGATCCTCGTCTTTCCAGACAGCTTTGCTTCCTCCGCGCATGTAACCGATTCTGCCAATGCCGCCCACAATACTCATATCATGGCCGTGGGAAGAACGCATTTCCAGCATCTCCGGATTTTTGTGATAGGTAGGAATGTCTTCGAACGGGCACTCCTCTTCATAAGAGACTTCAATGGGATCATCCGGATCCAGATTCACAACCTTACGGCCCTCCACATAAATGCAGGGCACCCGGTCGGCCGTTGCCGGGAAAATGAAGGATTCGTCAAAGCCAAGATCCACGGGAGTGAGATTAATCTCCTGATTCCAGTCAATGGGACGTCTTCCATCTCCCAGTCCGAGATGCCATTTTCCAACGATTCCCGTATGATATCCGGCACGCTGAAAAAGCTTCGGCATTGTATCCAACTCCGGAGAAATGATACATCCGGCATCTCCGGGCAAAATATGCGCCCTGCTGTTCCGGAACGGATACCGTCCCGTCAGGATACTATAACGGGAAGGCGTACATACAGCTGATGTAGCATATGCATTCGTAAATTTAAGGCCTTCCGCACACAGACGATCCAGATTCGGCGTACTGATCTGATGACTCCCATAACAGCTCAAATCCCCAAAGCCCAGATCATCTGCATACACAATAATGACGTTTCGCTGATTTCTTTCACTTTTGCTCATGGTCTTCTATCCTCCATCCCCTTTTTCAGCCCATACTCCATGGATCTTTATACAAAATTCATATAAACACGTGTGTATAATTCTATATTAATCCGCTCTCTGTTCTCTGTCAATCCATCGCTCAGAAATTTCTGTCATTTTTGCTTCAAACGTTATCACGGGTTCCGGGCGTATGCTCCGGTACAGCCGTTTGACTTATAATCGGGTTCCCGCTATAATTTATCCTATAGACGGTATACACAGTTTCGAGTTTTACACTGGAGGAAGGAAATCCATATGGAACAGAAGCGTACAAGAGTAACCAGAAAAGACATTGCGCGAGAGGCAGGAGTCAGCGAAACCATCGTGTCTTATGTCATGAACAATAACCGCTATGTGGATAAGGAAAAAAAGAAACGGGTTCTGGATGCGGTCAATAAACTGGGCTATCGCCCCAATTCCATCGCCCGCGCCTTAAAAGGAAAGAAACTGAATCATATCATCTTAATCACGGATCAGATCATAACAGAACATTTCAGCCTGCTACTAAGCGAATTGGAAAAAAATGCGTATGATCTGGGATATATCATCTCCCTGTGTGGCAATCGGAATACGCAGCAGTTTGTAAACGATATTATCAGCAGATGTTACGACGGCGTAATCATCAGTTCCATCAGCTTTCCTGACAAATATATCCAGCAGATTATTGATGCGGATATTCCAGTGGTTCTGCTCATCAATCGGGATTATCACGCCATCAGGGGAGCTGCCAAAATTGACAGCGGACTCTATAAGGGAGTAGGGGAATGTGTCAGATACCTGTTTGATGCCGGCTGCAGAAATATAATTTATATCGACCGTTTCAGCCGCAATGGACATTTCAGCAATATGAATGATCTGCGGTACCGCGGATTTATCGAAGAAATGAAACGACTCGGCCTGTCATCCTCACCGGAGCAGAACGTCATAACTGGATGCCGCGACCGGGAAGAGGTCGCGCTCCAGGTAGAACGCTACATCCGAAAATATCCAGTGGATGCCATACTTGGGCGCAACGATGAACTGGCCTGTATTGCCATGCAGAAGGTGCAGAAGCTCGGATTTCAGATTCCCGGAGAGATTAAGGTAATGGGATTTGACAACTCCTCGCTGAGCCAGTTCTGTACCCCGCCGATTACCAGCATGGAAATTCAGCGCTCTTCCATCGCCAATGCTTCCATCGAAATGCTTCAAAATATGATTGAAAATCACACGCCCTCTCCTTCCGCTGCTTTTCCCACCCGTCTTATTGAAAGAGAAAGCACAAAATTATAACGGCCTGTCTGCGATACTGTCTTGGAAAAGGGCCTGCTCACATGGCTATTCCTCCGCTGTGATCTCTACGGCCACAATCTTCGCCGCCCCGTTCAGAGCGGCGCGTGCCTTCTGAAGCTCACAGACTTCCGGAAGCACCAACAGTACCTTAATCTGTAGAAGACCATCCGGAAGCTTTACGACGCTGAAGTTCTGCACTCTGACCTTCGACAGTCCGACAAAATAGCGCGTACATCCGCATCCTGACGGACATGCCGGATCAACTTTTCCACAGAAGCATTGCTGACCAGGCGTGCGCCCCGGTGAAATAAAAACTGCAGTCCAAGAACCATCAAAGTAACAAACACCGCAATGATATACATGCCGCTTCCCATCGCCATGCCGATGCCCACAGAGGCCCACAGGCCTGCTGAAGTGATCAACCCGCTGACCGTCAGTTTTCTGGAAAAATCACGCCTGCACCAAGGAAACGATGGCGATCACAATTCCTGCCACAATTCTGGAAGGATCCAGATTCACGTTCGCTCCCAGGACATCCGTAAAACCATATTTGCTCACCAACATCATCAGACAGGATGTCAGGGCTAAGATGAAATGTGTCCGGATTCCCGCCGTTTTCAGATTGTTTTCTCTTTCATAGCCGATATAGGCCCCGCACAGGGACGCCGCCGCAATTCTCGCCCCCATATCAGCTCGTTAATCCAGTTGATATTCATTCCTCCTCCTGATTCCTTTCTTCATGTAGATGCAGAACCTACTCTGCCTCCCGGCCGCATTATAGATGCGCACTTCCATAAATACGCCGGCGGCCCGGAGCCTCGCCCCTGTACCCGCCGGTAAATTGCCGTTATGATTTCATATCAGTCCCTATCGAAAAAAGAATACAGCATCTCCCACTTAAATTCCTCTTCCGCAAACCGGTACTGGGGCAAAAACTCCGGGTCGCAGAAATTGGATCCTACGCTGCTCATCTTGTAATCGGTGCAGACCACAACTTGCCTAACTTTCTCCATCTCATAATTATGTCTCTTTTCCGTAATCTCCCGGATCGTATATTCCGAAGCGCTAAAGGAAAAAAGACGTTTTCCTCGGACTGCAAAGAAACCTGTCTGAATGAAATGGCAATTGTAATGACTTCCATTCTCCTGTGGACGAAGATAATTCTGATGCAACTCGCCCACCGTAGTGCCAAATACATTCATATGGCTGGCTCTGTGCTTGTCAATATAGCTCTCATACAGGCCATATGCAAAGTATGACACTGGCATATGTCTATGAGCGAGATCAATTCCCTATAATCAAGCGCAATGACTCCCTAAAAACATCATTGTCAGACAATTATAATTATTCATGGTGTTAGTCCATAAGTGTGTTGGTAAGCCATAGCAATCCTTTTTATGGTACAATCTCCTCATACTAAGGAGGATGGATGTCAAGACCAGCTAGGATTTACTTATTGACCGTATAAAGCAACTCTCCGAAGAAGAGATATCTACATTACTTAATGCCGCTTCCGTCATGCTGGGAAAAGATGGTGCCAGCTCAAAGCCGGATTGTCCTTATTGTGGTTCGCAGAATATTATCCGCTACGGGCATAAATGCAACAAACAGCGTTTCCTCTGCCGGGACTGCGGACGAACTTTTACTACAACGACTCACACTGTGATGTTCAATTCCCATTTTTCTCCGGAAGTATGGGCAGATGTTATTGAAGACACACTCCGCGGCAACTCAATTGGCTATACGGCAAAGAGACTCGGCCTTTATCATCAGGCTACTTTTGCCATGCGTCACAAAATACTCATACCTTTGCAGCAGATGCCCGAAATTGGCAATATCTGTCTCGGAGAAGTATCCGAACTGGATGAAACATTCATCCTGGACTGTTATACGAGTAAGCCATTAGATGACGATATCTCCAGAAAGCCCCGCAAACATGGTGCAAAAGCTGAAAAGCGCGGCATTTCCAGCGAATATGTCTGCATCTGCAGTGGCATACAGCGCAATGGAGATGCCTATGCAGCTGCGGTTAACAGGGCAAAACCGGATGCGGAAGAACTTCGGGCTGTTTTTATCGGTCATATTGCTGACGCAACACTGATTCTCTGCGATGGTCTCAGGAGTTATAATATCCTGCCCACAGTTGCAGACTATACAGTTAAAGACTGTAGCAAAATGGCAGAAGATGAGAAATGTTTTTATCATCTGAACACAGTGAATGGTTTCCACAGCTTCATAGAAAAGCCGCTATCATTTTTACCGTGGCGTAGCAACGAAATACCTTAATCGGTATAATACCATTTTCCCGCAGCATATCGAAATGTAGCCAGCCTCATAAAGCAGGCATTGCTGGAAGTTAGCAGGATCAATTACAGCCATAATAACAAAGCAACTGGAGAAGTCGGCTTGTTGGCGATTTAACAACTGCTCTGAACACTGCCACAGGGATTTTATACCCTTTTAACAGATTGATTGAGTGATGTTATGGCTGCATGGATCAATTTTTAGATTCATGGAACAGTTATCAGTTCAGATACTGTTCCGTGAATAATTCAGGATTATTTTTTCTGACAATCGCACTTCTTTCCGGATCCCTTTCATCAACTGCCCATGCCGCCACCCGGTATATGGAGGATTGCGACGTTGTTGTGAGCGCTTCGGAGAATGACCAGACCGTTTTCCAGAACCTCGATACACTGGAGGATAACGATCCGACCTTTCCCAATTGGGCTTCCAGCGTCCGGCTCTCTCCCTCATATCGCAGAGACGAAGCATTCTTCCTCAAGCTGCTTCGTCTCCCATAACAAACATACCGCCCGGCAACGCTTCTTACAAAAGCTGCCAGGCGGTATGTTATTATTCATGACAATAGAATGCTCGCAGAGCGTGCATTCTATTGTTTCATCAATACACAAATCGTTTTGATTTCAAACGGTTTAAATTCCAGTGCAATTTCCTTTTCATCCGGAAGCGTTTCGATCTCCTCTTCCAGCAGATTTGTCAGCATGACCTTTTCACCGGTTTCTGTCAGATGAATCTTCGTCCGCACGGAAGTTCCTTCTGCTTCATAGAGACGCAGCGCATAACCGTTGCCATCCTCCATCGGCTTAACCGCTTCTACGATAACGTTCGGTGCATCCACGGTTACGAAGGATTCCAGCTCTTTTTTGCCAGGCATAACGATCGGAGCGATGTTCAGCTCGTAAGCAGGCTGCACGACCGCCTCCGCGCCAAAACCGCTGTTATGCGGAAGCAGCGCATAGGTGCATTCATGGATTCCTTTATCTCCCCTATAATCCGGGCGGCAGCCGCCTTTGTGCAGAGACAGCCAGATGCGTCCGTTTTCCACGCTGACGCCGTATTTGCAGTCATTCAAAACTGCTACACCGTAGCCAGGCTCAGACAGGTCAGTGTATTTATGGTTGGAAACCTCGAATTTCGCCTTTTCCCAGGACGTGTTGCGGTAGGTCGCGCGCTCGATATAACCGAACTGCACTTCATTTCTCGCAAAACGGCTCTGAACCGAAGTGTCAAACGCAGCCTTTAAGAAGCGGTGGTCGTCCTGCCAGTTCATAACTGTCTCAAAGCCGATCTTTCTGTCCTTGCTGTAGAACACCATATCCTGCTGCAGGCTGCTCTTTTTCGTCAGCTGATATTCGCTCCGAATCCGCAGCTCAACCGCTCCGCAGGAAACGACGCTACGGCTCAACAGTTTCGCACAGTCTCCCCATTTGTCTGCAATGTCCGCGTCCAGATCCCAGTTATCCCAGGAATCCGGCACATCCTCTGCCACAAGGAACGTATTGAGTGCATATCCCTCGCCCTTTAGCTGTCTGCCGTTTTCACGGTCAATCAGGGAGGAAATGTAACCTCTTTCATCAAAGATCACATCATAGAAAGGCGTCTGCAGATGATCGCCGTCCAGAACAAACGGCACGGCAGCTGATGTTTCAGCGCTGGAAGCTACCGCCCCACAGTCGACGTTTTCAACAGGTGCTCCATCCGACAGCTCTACGCTGCGGCTGCCAAATGCAGGGAGGTTCAGTCCGTCTACTGCAAGGTAGTCCTGTCCATCCAGCTTTTCAACGATCTGCTGTGCGTACTCGCCGCCGATGTGGCTGTCCTTTTCCACCGGTACATAAACGACATCCGATCTGTCAAACGAAAGGGTATTGTAAAGCGTCCGGAATGCATGTTCTGTGCTATCTGCCGCATCGGTTTCCTCTGCCATGTCTGCAAGCAGTTCCTTTGTCTGCTTTATCGCTTCCTCGATCACATGCCCAGTCTGTGCCAGCGATTCGTCATGCACGCGCGGAATACAGGTTCCGGGCAGGATATCATGGAACTGGTTCAGCAGCAAAAGTCCGGTCAGGGGCGCAATCGCCTCCCCGCTGATCTTTTTTCCCGACTGCAGCGCAGAAAGAACGGTCATATATTCCAGATTTCGGATCGCGATTTCCGCTTTCCGGTTATTTCTCTTGATCCGATGCTGATTGGTCAGCGTACCGCGATGCAGCTCAAGATACAGTTCCCCGGCATAAACAGAAGGACGGAAGCTCTCTTTTTCCAGCTTCTGCATGAAATCGCCGACACGGATATGCTCCGTTCTGGGCAGTCCCTCTACGTCCTTTAAGCGGTTTGCGATTTCGACCATTTCAAATTCCGGACCGCCGCCGCCATCTCCGAAGCCGTAGGAAAGCAGTCTGCTGTCCGTCACATTTTTATCCTTGATGCCGTAGCCCTTGCAGCCGTTGACGCATTCCAGAAGCTGCTGCGCATCCGGCCAGATATGGGTGCGGTTTGTATGAGTAAATACCCTTGTACCGTCAATTCCTTCCCAATAAAACGTATCATACGGGAACTCGTTCGTATCGCCCCACGCCATCTTCGTCGTCAGGAAATAATCCACCCCACAGCCTTTCATGATCTGCGGCAGGGCTGCGCTGTAGCCAAACGTATCCGGCAGCCAGAAGCAGTTGGAACGATAGTTGAATCTGCTCATCGTATAGCGCTGTCCCCATAAGAACTGGCGCACCATAAATTCGCCGCCGGGAATGTTGCAGTCGCACTCTACCCAGACGCCGCCGTTTGGCTCGTATCTGCCCTCGGCGATCCGTTTTTTCATCCCTTCAAAAATGACAGGATAATACTGTTCCATCCAGGAGGTATGCACCGCGGAGCTCTGAATAAATTTATAATCCGGGTACTGATCCATCAAAGACAGCTGGTTTGCATAGGTTCTCGCGCACTTTTCCACCGTCTCATCCAGATGCCACAGCCATGCGGTATCCATATGGGAATGCCCGATCAGACCTGCAAAGCCTGCATGCGGTCCGTTGTGGTCGGACAGAACCTTCTGTAAAACAGCGTCCGCTTTCTGCGCTTTTTCATGCCATTCGACAGGATCGGCGAGGTCGATATCGTAGTCGATGATCTCGTGCACTCTTAACAGCGCACGGACCGCATCCCCTCTGCGGAACTGCTCCTTGGAAAGGGATTCCGCCATCTGGTTTACAATGTGCAGATCGTAGAAGAAGTTGCAGACGATCTCGTCTTTTACACAGATATCCACATGATCGTAAGCGATCTCGAAAACCTCGTCACTTTCCTCAAACGGCTGTGTGCCGCGTACATAATGATGCGAATAATATTCCAGCGCGATTTCCAGCTGCTCGCCCGCCGCCTTTCCCTTTGTCAGCAGGTCGCAGTAATGATATCCGTAGCTGTTCTGAATTACCTTAGAGGTGAAGTTCCCATAGGGCTTTTTGTCAACCCAGAGCATCCCCTCATAGCCCTTGATCTTCGGAAAGATAAAAAGTGTCTGTCCTGCCAGCTTTTCCGGTATGGTATAATCCCCCAGAAACCAGCAATACAATCCCTCCTCCAGCCACTTTCGTCCCTTTTCGCACGGACTAAACAGCGCCCGATCCGGCACCTCATGCACCGGCTTTTTCGTCGTCCAGACGCTCATTTCCACCTGATCCACCGGAATGAACATCCGGTCATGCAGCATTTCTTCCAGACGTTTTAATTTCCGGAAGGTTTTCTCCATTTGTGTCTCTTCGTACATACCTTTTACTCTCCCCTTTAAAATTTATGGTGTTGTTTTTTTATTTTCTTTCCCGTTACCTCTTTTCTCAGTTCTCCGCCGCGAAGCGATTGCACTGTTTTTTCAAATTTTATATAATGAATTATACAACGAAAAAGAAGTCCGATTCAAGGTTTACAGCATTTCCCCTTTTAAAGAGCTGCCAACCGACACTTGTGGACGATACGAATGGAGCTTTCCCTTTCATGAAACAGGAACTTACAAAACCTTCATCCCTCCGCGCCATTTCCATGCTGGCGGTTTTTACATTTCTCTTTTTGAGCACAGAATATTTCTATGTCAACCAAATCGCTCAGAACGCTTCCAGTGCCCGGACGGTAAACGTCCAGAATTATGCGCTCGGTATCAGCGCGGTCGGCTTTTGCCTCTATCCGCTGCTGTTTCGTTTTTTCCGCCATCGTCTGCGCAGCGCTGTGTTTTTCGCACTTGCGACGCTGGCAATCGTCTGCTTTGTAATCCTTGGCAGTCCTGTTGCGCCCGGTCTTCTGACTGCCGCCGGAATGCTTCTGTTTCTGGTTCTCGGCATCTTCGGCAGCGCGGTGCATTACCATTTTCTTTGTGAAATTTCTGACAAAAAATATTTCGCACGCATGGTCGGCATTTCCTATGGGCTTGCTATCCTGCTGCAGTTTCTAAACAACAGCCTGATTTCTTCTGCCCTGACAGAACAGCTGCTGCTTTGCGCCGCGTTACTTTTTATCGTATTTTTCCTGTTCCGGTTTCAGCACCGGGAGGCAAGCCGCAGCTCTCAGATGTCGGACACAGAAGCTTGCGCTGCTTCCGACAACACCGACTCACAGCATAAGCTCCCTGCCCCATCTGCCTCCGGCGCCCTGCCGCAGCTGGTTTTGCTGATCTTTCTCGTCATTTTTATGACCTGTATTTTCAGTACGCTGGACAACACCGTTACACTGGGACACGCAGACGGAACCATGGATATCGGTCAGTGGCCTCGCGTCCTGCTCGCCTGCAGCGGTCTTGCTGCAGGGTTTTTGTTTGACCTCCATAACAGACGTTTCATGAATCTCATCATGTACTGCATTATGATGCTTTCCACCCTTAGCGTTGCAATCCTGCAGCTTGGAGGTTCTTTCCTGATCGGACTGATCGTCTTTTACCTGTCCTCCGGATTTTTCGTCGTATTCTTTACGACCTCCTTTCTGGCGCTGTCCGAGGATACCCGCTGCCCGCGCCTCTGGGCAGGAATGGGGCGTGCTGTCAACAATGCGGGCGCTGCCCTGGTCTCAAACCTGTCTCTCTCCCTGATCGCATCGAACAACAGCATCACGCTGATTATCACGGCTCTTGTCCTGTTCGCAACGGTAAGCATTTTGATCGCAGCCTATAGCATGTTAAATGCACCGGGCGTACAAACTGAGACAGGCGGCACTATGACTCACAAAATGCAGGCAGCTTGCGAAGCGAACGCGAGCCATAACACAAAGGCCGCCCTCGGCAACGATTCGTCCGCCTCTACGGCTTCGGACATTTCCTCCGATCCGGATTATCCACAGAACACTCCCAATGCAGACCCGTTTTCCACATTTTCCACGGCATTTTCTCTGACTGACCGGGAACAGTCTGTTTTTGACCAACTCGTCAACACAGAAAAGAGCATCCAGGAAATCGCCGACAGCCTTTTCATCTCCCGAAGAACCTGTCAGCGCTATATCACATCCATTTATGAAAAGGTCGGTGCAAAATCCCGGATGGGACTGTATCAGTCCTACATCGAATGGCAGCGCAAAAACCTGTAGCCGAAGCTGAAATTATGTTTCCGTAAAGTCTTGCCTTCCAAGTCTCAGGAACCAGCTCTTTTATAATATGTCGGGGTCAAAAGGTCTTTCACCCACATATGAGCAAGCTCATGTGGGCTTAGACCTTTTGACCCTGGCATCATAATATCCGAATACGTCACAAGCCGGACATCGCCAAGATGTTCGGCTTTTTCTGATTTTTCCCCTGGCGCACCAGCGCCAACCCGCATTTTTCGCCGTTTTGGCGCGCATACGGCATACCCGGATGACCACCTGACGCGTAGACTGAAGGTAACAATAAAACTGCAAAACGGAAAATGCCCGCCTGACGCAAACCGCAGCGCAGCGTTCCATGCAGTCGCATTTTCCTTCGGAAAACAAGGAGGACTCTATGAAGCAGTGTGATAATGGTCATTTCTATGATGAAGCAAGATTTGAAAGCTGTCCGTATTGCAAGGAGAATACAGGGATCGGAAAGACGATGGCTGCAGCGGATATCGGCAAGACAGTGGCTGCCTTTCCGGGCAATCCTGCTGCAGCAGCTGCGACATCCTTCGACAGCGGCAAAACAGTCGCTGTGATGAAAAAGAAAATCGGTATTGATCCGGCAGTCGGCTTTTTGATCTGCATCGAAGGTCCACACCGCGGAACGGATTTCCGTCTCGTTTCAGGAAGAAACTTTATCGGCCGGGCTGCCGCGATGGATGTTTCCCTGCCAGACGATGATACCGTATCCCGTGAAAGCCATGCACTGGTCACTTACGATGCCAAACACAATACCTTTTCCCTTTCGCCCGGGCAGGGACGCGGCATTACCTACTGCAATGATGAACAGGTCGAAATGGTTCATCCACTCAAAGCATACGACATCATCGAGGTCGGGAAAAGCCGACTGCTTTTCCTGCCTCTTTGCAGCCAACAGTTTCAGTGGAGCGAGGAATAGCCCATGTTCTTTTTTAAAAAGCGAAAAAAAGTACAGACTCAGCAGCAGCCATCCGAACCAGCACCGGAGTCGCTTTGCGTTACCACCGTTCTGACTTCGGAAAAGACCTCTATTCTGGACATTGCAAACCTGCAGGGAATCGGGCAGCGTGAGCAGCAGCAGGATGCCTTCGGAATTTCTCCGGCAGACCGCTATGAAACAGACGGAATTTTAGCCGTTCTCTGTGACGGCATGGGCGGAATGGCGGAAGGACAACGGATCGCAGTTCAAACCGTATCCTGTCTGTTAAACCATTTCCCATTTCCCAAGCCGCAGACAAAAGCTGTATCAGAGCTGATCTTTACATGCACCCGGAAGATCTATCAGCAGTTTTACGGCCACGGCGGCTGCACCCTTGTCGCTGCCTGGATTTTGGGAAATCAACTGCACTTCTGGAGCGTCGGAGACAGCGATCTTTTTCTGCTCCGGGAACATCAGCTCTATGCATTAAACACCCGACAGGAATTTCAAAAGGACCTGCTGCTGCGTTCCTTTCAGGGTGCATTTCCCATCGAGGAAGCTTTTTCTGACCCTCAGGCAGGCGCACTTTCCCAATATATCGGGAAGGAGGAGGTCACGCTGGACCGCACCCACATTCCACTTTCCCTTTTTCCGGGCGATACCCTGCTGTTATGCTCCGACGGAATCAGCGATCCACTGACCCTGAAACAAATCCGCGAGGCGATGGAGCTTCCGGTTCAGGACTGCTGCAGCGCGCTCGAAACAGCAATCCGAAAAGCCGCACTTCCCACACAGGATAACTATACCGCAATCGTTTTACATTATTACGGGGAAAAGGAGAATACTGAATGAAAACCAAACAACTCTCTTCTAAACAGCTGATCGCCCTTGTGCTGATCCTGATCGGCGCTGTCTCATCCATTTTCGGCATCACAGGGCTGACCAAAAGCTCCTCTGAGGATCCCTATGAATCCAGAAACGGTATCGTCATGGTTTATGCGACAGTCTATGACAACGAAGGAAACAGCGAAGCCGGAATGGGAACCGGCTGGGCCATCGGCATGCCCGGACAGCCGATTCAATACATCGTGACAAACGGGCACGTCGTCAATAAAGCCTATACCTATCCCCGCTATGATTCCAGTCTTTACGGAGGGGAAATTGATGTCTTTTTTTCCGCAGCGGAAAACGACTATGTAAAAGCCAAGGTCGTCTACTTTTCCCCTCAGGAGGAAAAGGATATCGCCATCCTGCAGCTGCCCTCCCCGACGGATAAGCGGACTGCCCTGACGCTGCGCGACTCCGGCGACATCAAGATCGGCGACACCGCCTACGCGCTCGGCTATCCCGGCAATTCCTCCCAGCGTCAGGATTTTGCCACCTACGATATAGACGATATTACAATCACCCGAGGCATCATCAGCAAACGTACAACCACCTCTTTTTCCACCTATGAGGCATTTCAAATGGACGTTTCCATCGCTCCCGGCAACTCCGGCGGTCCTCTGGTCGATGAAAAGGGAAACGTAATCGGTATCAACGTTGCAGGCGCCATTGATCCCAATACCGGGCTGAGCCTTGGCATGAACTATGCCATCATCATCAACGAGCTGACGAAAATCCTGGATGTTGAGCGCATTCCCTACACGTTTTCGGGCTCCGGTTTTTCCCTGTTCCACGGTCCCGGCAGTGCTGTGCTGCTCCTGCTCGGCATTCTGTTGATCGCAGCGGGCGCGTTTTTCTTCTGGAAGGAAAGGAAGGCTGCAGCCAGCGTTACAAATAGCCGCAGCGGCCTGGCAGATCGAAGCAGCAGCCTGGGCGGCGGTCTGGCGAATGGCGCAGCAAGCGGCTTAAACGGCAATCCTGTACACTCCGGTGCGGCAGGCAGCTCCAGTGCTCATGCGATCCTGCGTGGAATGACCGGCTACTACGCAGGGCAGAGCTTCGACCTGCTCAAGGGAAGGGTTACCATCGGCAGAGATCCTGCGTTCTGCAACATCGTTTATGAAAAAAGCACACCAGGCATCAGCAGCCGCCACTGCCAGCTTTCCTACAATCCGGAGGAAGGCTGCTTCGTCCTGACCGACCTCGGTTCCTCCTATGGAACCTTTCTTGGAAATGGGAAAAAGCTCGCCCCGAACGTCCCCGAAAAGCTCTATGCCGGAGATACGTTCTTCCTCTGCGATCCCTCAAATCGTTTTCTCGTTGCAAAGGAATAAACGAGATTTGTGTCTGCGCGCACTTGACACAAACTCGACATGCACAAAAAACGTGCGCAGAAATGAGAGAACCTATGACTGCATCTGATACGATTTCTGCCAGAACAGGTCTTTCCTGTGCGGCTCTCCTTGAAACACGGCTGGTCGAGCTTTCCTCCGATACGCTTTCTTTTCCCGAAGCTGCCGTCTTTTACCATCTGATGGCAGATGGCCGGCTGCAAAAAGAGACTTCCCTCCCGGTGCTTTTGCCGGGGGAGGGCAGCCTTGTCTGCTGCGGAGATTTTTATATTGAACCTTTGGAAATCCAGATTGAATTTTCAAAAGCCAACAACGCGACAGACTGGCTCGCAGGGCTGCTGTTTCGCCATACGGAACGCATCCGCAGCATCGATGGGACGCTTTTCGTCCTGACCTGCATCAGCCGTCCCGATGCGATCTCGCCAGCCTTTTCCTAATACACCGGAACATTTTACAACTGTCTATCATCAAAAGCCGCTTTTGCGGCGGAATGTGAGGAACTATGAATCCCGAACGTATCTGTTACGGCTGCTTTTCCGAAAAAGAACCCGGCACGGTCTGCCCCGTCTGCGGGTTCGATGAAACAAAGCAGCAGCCCTATCTCGCCCTTCCCCTGGGCACAATTGTAAACGGCCGCTACCTGATCGGCAAAGTCCTCGGCATCGGCGGCTTCGGCATTACCTACCTCGGCTTTGACCTGACCCTCGAAATCAAAGTCGCCATCAAAGAATATATGCCCTCCGCCATGGCTACCCGGAACACCGACCGCTATACTGTCGTTCTGACCAGTCATCAGGAAAAGGATTATCAATCCGGAATGGAACGTTTTCTGGAGGAAGCACGCATTCTGGCAAAGCTCCAGAACACACCGAATATCGTTTCCGTCCAGAACTATTTCCGGGAAAACAACACCGCATACTTCGTCATGGAATACGTGAACGGCACCAGTCTAAAATCCTATCTTGCTGCGCACGGGGAAAAAATTTCCTGTGAAGAAGCATTGAAAATCCTGCTGCCTGTTATGAACGCGCTCGTTTCTGTCCACTCCATGCAGCTTTTACACCGGGATATCAGCCCGGACAACATTTACCTGACCGCCGACGGTGACAGCAGGCTTCTGGACTTCGGCGCAGCGCGCTTTGCTTCCGGTGATGGGAAAAGCGTTTCCGTTATTCTAAAGCATGGCTATGCCCCGGAGGAGCAATACTCTTCCCATGGAAATCAGGGACCCTGGACAGACGTTTATGCCATGGGTGCAACGCTTTATCGCTGCATCACCGGAGTTCTTCCGCCGGATTCCATCGAACGGATTCACGGCGATACGCTCAAACGCCCCTCCGAGCTTGGCATCTCCATTTCCCCTGCCATCGAACAGGCGATTCTGAAGGCGCTCAGCATCCGTACGGAAGACCGCTTCATGAGCATGGAGGCCTTTATCTGCGCGCTGAACGGGGATGTTGCAACTGCATCGGCACAATCGCCATCCCCCGGATCAACGGCAAACGCACCGCAGCAATATACCGGCGCGGTGTCTTCCCGACCTGCCACATTTTTCGCTGTCCTGTCGGCACATCTGAAACAAAATCCGCTTCTGGCAGTCGCTCTTGGCGGCGCTTTGGTCGCGGTAATCGCCCTCGTCCTCTTTTTGCCCCTTTCCGGAAAGTCCGGAAAAAATACCAGCTACACAAACTCTGCTTCGTCCATGAATCCTTCTTCTGCATCTGCACCTCCCGGTTCGGATACGCCGACGCCCTCTCAAACCCCGCCCGGACAGGATTCAGACACACCGGACGATCCTTCCTCCGGCGATTCAAACGACAGCACCGGTACGGAAATTGTCACCTATGATCTCGGAATTTTAAATGCTACCATCGACGTTCCGGCAGAGTATAGCGTTTCAGATGATGGTTTTACTTTTACCAACAATGCCAGAAACTGCCGGATCGAAACCAGCTTCAACTGGGCTACAATTGTTCCGATCTATTCCCTTGCCGACATCGAAAACTACCGGGAGGATATTGTTTCCTCCTACGCAGAGGGCTACGGTCTTACCGACGCCATGATTCTGACCGCAGGACCGGACGATTTCGGCGGACAGTCCGCTTACCAGATTTTCTTCCAGGGAACAGATTCAAGCCAGACCACCCTGCAGCATGTACTGCTTGCAGTAGAAGGAAGGAATGACTTTGGCGCATATCTGCTCGTCGGCTCCTATCCAAAGGATTCCGAAACAGACCACACACAGATTTACAACAGTCTGACATCCTTTCGTATAAATGGTCCTGTGGATATTACCTATGAGCGCTATTGCGACACCGCTGCAGGCATCCAATGCATCATGGATTCCACTCAGATCAGCAGCACAAGACGCAGCAGCTTTACGCTTCCAAACGGCAACAGCGGAACCGCCCTCCTTCTTTTCCTTTCCTCCAACGAAGAGGAATATATTGAGGTGGAGCAGGGACTTTCTGCCGGAAAAAACGCAGACGAATGTATTGCTTACCTTTCCGGCATCTGGGAAGATGTCTCCGGCGCTTCCCTTTCGGAGATCATGACAGAAAGCCGGGAAGACGATATTATCTGGAAATTTCGGATCGTTTCTCACGATTCCGATATTTCTATCTTCGCTGCAGCTGATATCGACGGTGTCCCCTATATCGTCGGTGCAAGCACATCCGAAGAAAATATTGATAACTCCAGCAATGTGCTTGCCGAAATAATAGGCACGCTGCGGCCGCTGTAAGTCTGCAGCATTGAAAAAAGCAACAAACGCCAGTTTTCATTGGAAAATGTAATAGGAGGGTTCTCTCATGTTCACGCTCAAACAGGATCTAGGCTGTCCGCGGCGTATGACCGTCTATGCGATTTTTGATATTCTGGATCGCCTGAAAAGCTCCTATGACCAGGTTATGACCGGTGATATTCAGGCGCAGGTTTCCGTATTTGGCAAAGAATGTCTCTGTGCCTTTGCAGTTACGGAAAGCTCTCTGGATACCTCAATTCTCCACATCACTCTCCTGCAGCCGATTTCCGACATGACAAAGGAGGACGAGCAACTCGTCCTCCTCTATCTCATGGAACATATTCTTCTTCATATTAATGAAGTTCTGGTACACTGAAAATCATTTTTGTCCAGCTTTCGATAATACCACATGTTTAACAGTGCCGCAAATATCCACGCCAGCGGATAGGCCATTGCCAGTCCCGGGAAGCCCCAGATACGGCTTAAGCAAAGTGCTGCAAAAACACGCATGAGAAGCTCCAAAAATCCGCCCATCATCGGGATCTTCGTATTTCCGGTTCCCTGCACCGCGCCCCGGTAGGTGAACAACAGTGCCGCACACCATAAGCAGCTGGCTTCAATACTGTTATAAATTCTGGACAGCCGGATCACCTCTACTGCACCGCTTCCAACGAAAATCGAAACGAGCGGCTTACAGAATACAATGATCAATCCGCCTACCACAACACTGAAAAAGAGACAGCTCAAAAGGGAAACCTTCATTCCCTTTCGAATTCTCTGATATTGCTTCGCACCGAAATTCTGTGCCGTAAACGTTACCATGGCAACTGCGATCGAATACATCGGCATCTCGACAAAGGTTTCCAGCTTACTACATGCAGTGTATGCCGCAATCGCATCTGCACCCATCCCGTTCAACGCACTCTGAAATACCATCATTCCGACGCCCGTAATGGAGTCCTGAATCGAAAGCGGCAACCCTACCCGGAGATGATCCGCTAAAAAAGCAAATGATATTTTAAAATCTTCTTTTCTGACACGCAGCTGTGGATATTTCCGAAAGCTGTAGATCAGACAGCCGACCCCGGAAAGGCTTTGGGCCAGAATCGTCGCTGCAGCTGCTCCGACCACATCCATATGAAACACCAGAATAAACACAAAATCCAATATAATGTTCAACACAGAGGAAATGATCAGAAAAATAAGCGGTACTTTACTGTTTCCAATCGCCCTCAAAAGGCTTGCTTCCACGTTGTATAAAAGCTGTCCTCCAAGTCCGATAAAGCAGACCAGCTGATACGCATACGCACGCTGAAACAGCTTTTCCGGCATATTCAAAATATGCAAAAGCCCTGGCAGGCAAACAATACCTACCACGGTACAAAGCAGAGAAACCACCGCCCAGATCATATAGATCACTGCTGTGGAACGTCTCGCATTTTCCGTTTTCCCAGCGCCAATAAACTGAGATGTCACAACTGTCACACCACCTGCAAGGCCGGAGCAAAATCCAAACACAAAAAACTGCAGGCTCCCGATGCTTCCTACTGACGCCAACGCGTCAGAACCAAGGGTACGTCCCACGATGATCGTATCCACAGCAGAATACAGCTGTTGAAATACATTTCCTGCCAGGATCGGCAGCGTAAACATCAGGATCGTCTGGAAGACATCCCCCTTTGTCAAATCGTATTTTCTTTCCAATTTCTTCTTCCAAACCTTCCCTTCGAAATAGTCTCTGTCTTTTTCCCTTTACACTGACATCGGGCAGCTTCTTCTTTCTTCCCGATCCATGTCTCCTCTCTCGTATCTGGCATTGAATTCCATGTTGATGTCACGGATTTCTTTTTTGCCGTCGATGTAATCCTGATACATATCCGCAAGTCCCGCCATACAGCCGTCGCAGCTGGCGGACAGATTGCCAAGTGCCTCCTCCACGATCTGTTTGCGTTCCTCGCAAGTGGTTTCTTTAATCAGATATCCTGCCATTTTCTAATCCTTTCCGCCCGGATCTTCCGGGCATTCTTTGTTTTTTACAAACTGTTCAGTACCCTCACAGTTACTTTTTTTACTTTTATCTGGTGCTCTCGCTTATCAGGATCTCCTGCAGACGCTTTTCCATCTTCTCCACCTGATCTGCATAATCCCAGGCGATGTTGTTCTGCTGCCCGATATCATAATCCATATTGTAAAGCTGCGGATTCTTCGACAATCCGGTTTCAATCCTGGTAAAGGGCATATATGGAGCCCCTTCGCTGGGAGATAAGTATACCCAGCTGCCGCAGCGCAGCATTTTCCCGCAGGATAAGTCCTCTGTCATCAGTTCTGATCTGCCTGCAGGGTCCTCTCCGATCAATGCCGCATACCTGTCCTGGCTGTCTACTGCGCTGTCCTCTCTTGTTTCGATGCCAAGCATATGTGCAAAGGAAGCATACAGATCTACCTGACTGATCAGTGCCTCAGAAACGCCCCGATGCTTCAGCGCAGAACTGTATACAATAAACGGAATCCTTGTACCACCGTCAAATTTGCTGTATTTTCCGCCTCTCAGCGGTCCTGCTGCCCGATGCGTTCCATTTAATTCATATGCTCTGTCCAGATAACCGTCATCCAATACCGGTCCATTATCACTGGAAAAAATAATCATGGTGTTATCCAGAATCCCTTCTTTTTCCAGCGCAGCCATCACTTCTCCAACGCACCAGTCAAGCTCTGCGATCACATCCCCTCTGGGTCCCAGTCCGGTCGCGCCCTCAAAGCGTGCAGAAGGCACGCGGGGTACATGGGGCTGATGAAGGGCATAATACAAAAAGAATGGTTTTTCTGCCCTGCAGCTGTCTGAAATAAACTGCTTTGCCCGATTTAAAAAGGTTTCCGCCAGCTCTTCATCCTTCCAGACCGCTTTGCTTCCGCCGCGCATATAGCCAATCCTTCCGATGCCGTTTACAATGCTCTTATCGTGTCCGTGAGAAGAGCGCACGCGCAGAAGCTCCGGATTTTTATAATACGTTGGAATATCCTCAAAGGGAGATTCTGCTTCGTAGGAAACCTCGATCGGATCTTTTGGATCCAGATTTACCACCGAGCGTCCCTCTAAGAATACACAGGGCACACGGTCTGCCGTTGCCGGAAAAATAAATGATTCCTCAAAACCAAGGTCTATCGGTGTCAGATTGATCTCCTGATTCCAGTCGATCGGTTTGCTGCCATCTCCCAGCCCCAGGTGCCATTTTCCAACAATTCCAGTATGATACCCCGCTCTCTGAAACAGCTTTGGAACGGTATCAAGCTCTCTTTTAATAATACAGCCTGCATCTCCCGGCAGAATATGTGCCTGATCATTCCGGAACGGATAACGCCCTGTCAGAATACTGAAGCGTGCAGGCGTACAAACCGCAGAGGTGGAATATGCGTTGGTAAATTTCAATCCTTCTGCACATAGCCTGTCCAGATTCGGGGTGTCGATCTTCCTGCTCCCATAGCATCCAAGATCCCCAAAACCAAGATCATCGGCATAAATGATTACCACATTTTGCTGTGCCGGTTTTTTCACAGCCTGTTTTCCTTGTCTGAACATAATAAGCAATCCTCCTTTTCACCCTGGGCATCCTATAGATGATAGTATATCAGATTTCTGAAAGACTGTTCAAAAAAAATAGGGAACCAAACAATAGAATACACGCGCTGTGAGCATTCTATTGTCATGAAGAAAAAGATTTCCTTTGCAAAACGAACATCAGTTCGTGTATAATATAAAAAAGCCACTGCAATGTAAAAAAGAATGTGCCTTGGCACATTCTCGCGCCGAGGCGCGGTTGCCTCGGCAACCATCTACCCTTGCGCCGAGTGCGCATCCTCGCGGAGCGTTTTTATTTCATAGGACGCATTTTCCTATGAAATAAAGAAAGGAGCCCACATTTCATGGAAGACCGCATCTATATTGCCATCGACTTAAAGTCCTTTTACGCTTCCGTAGAATGTCGGGAGCGCGGCCTTGACCCCCTTGACACCAATCTTGTCGTGGCAGACATCAGCCGTACAGACAAAACCATCTGTCTTGCTGTCACACCATCTCTGAAAAGCTTTGGCATGTCCGGACGAAGTCGTCTTTTTGAAGTAAAGCAGCGAGTCCGGGAAGTCAATATCGAACGAAAACAGCATGCACCCGGACAGCTACTTTCCGGTACATCCTATTTTTTCTCGGAACTTTCTCAGAATCCGGCACTCGCCGTTGATTTTCTGATCGCGCCGCCCCAGATGGCGCATTATATGGAATGCAGCACCAGAATTTATTCTATCTATATGAAATACGTTGCGCCGGAGGATATCGTAGTTTATTCCATCGACGAGGTTTTTATGGACATCACGGATTATCTGCCCGCCAGTGGGATGACTGCCCGCGAATTTGCCCGTAAGATTATTCTCGATGTCATGGATACGACAGGAATCACCGCTACTGCCGGCATCGGAACGAACCTTTTTCTCTGCAAAGTTGCAATGGATATCGTGGCAAAGCACCTCCCGGCAGATGAATACGGCGTGCGCATCGCTTTTCTCGATGAAATGACATTCCGACAAAAGCTCTGGGCACATCAGCCGCTCACTGACTTCTGGCGCATCGGACACGGCTACGCCAGAAAGCTTGCCGAAAATGGATTGTTCACGATGGGGGATATCGCACGCTGCTCTGTCAAAAATGAAGACCTGCTCTATCGGCTTTTCGGAAAAAATGCAGAGCTTCTGATCGACCACGCCTGGGGCTTTGAACCCTGCACCGTCCCGGAAATCAAAGCCTACAAACCGGAAACCAACAGCATCAGCTCCGGGCAGGTTCTGCATTGTCCGTACGAGACAGACAAAGCAAAGCTCGTTTTGAAAGAAATGGCAGACCAGCTCGCCCTCGATCTTGTAAATAAAAAAATCGTAACCGACCAGATTGTCCTCACCATCGGCTACGATATCGAAAACCTGTCCGATCCCTCCCGCAGATCCGCCTACCACGGTTCCATCGAAACAGACCGCTACGGCCGTTCGATTCCAAAGCAGGCGCATGGAACCCAAAATCTGGACGACTATACCTCCTCTTCCCACAGGATCATGAACGCCGCCGTTGATCTTTTCGATCGTCTTATTGATCCGACGCTCCTGATCCGCCGGCTGAATATTGTCGCCAATCACATTATCCCGGAGGACACTGCTCTGCAAAAGAAAGATCGCTTTACCCAGCTCGATCTTTTCACAGATTATGCAGCAGAAGAACAAAAACAGAAAGCCGACGCTGCTGACCTGGAGCGTGAGCGAAAGCTGCAGGAGGCGATGCTTTCCATCCGAAAGAAATTCGGTAAAAACGCAGTGCTCAAAGCGATGAACCTGGAAGAGGGCGCAACCGCCAAAGACCGCAACAACCAGATTGGAGGACATAAGGCATGAAGTCAGACTACAGCGATATCATCCATCTTCCGCACCACGTTTCCAAAACACATCCTCAGATGTCCATGCATGACCGCGCAGCCCAGTTTTCTCCCTTTGCCGCTCTCACCGGCTATGATTCCGCCATTTTGGAAACAGCACGCCTGACGAAGGAAAAGATCCTACTCAACGAAGATATGCAAGAACTTCTCGATATAAAATTTCAGCGGCTTCTCGAACATCTCTCCGAAAAACCGCTGATTTCCATTACCTTTTTTTGCCCTGACAAACACAAACAGGGTGGCTCCTATGTTTCTATATCCGGCACAGTCAAAAAGCTCGACCTTTTCCAGCGCATTCTCACACTGGAGGATGGAATGCAGATTTTTCTGGATGATATTGTGTCCATCGAAGCTCATACCTCCACCACCCTGTAGAGATATGCATTTCCTTTTTTGCCCTCCCGCTTCATCACGCCGAGGTCATGAAGGATATTGCACACAATGCCAGCCTGCTCCTTTCGAATATGCACGGCCTTTGCAAGCTGCACAGATGTGAAGGGCTCCGGCAGATCGTATGGGATCAGCTGGACATAATCCTGTGCGCAGGTGAATTCCATTTCTCCCTCAATGGAAACAGGGATTCTGTCATAACGGACAGAGCCACGTTTTTTGTCCCGGCTCCAGCCATTTAACAGCTTATATTCTTCCATATTCAGAAACGTGAGCCGGATCGTCAGGTTCGGATCCTGCAGATAAGCTTTGATCCGGTACAGCTCCTTAAATGCCAGATAAGGACTTCCCTTTAATGGAGATTTCCGTCCGCCGGAAATTTCTCCGGTTTCCTCATCGATCCAGAAAACATGCTTGCAGTATGGGATCGGGTACACGATCGTCACCGGATACAGCGGCAGAAATCGCTCCAGCTTCGGGCGCATCCGATCGAAGCTTCTGGTCTGGATTTCGATTATCTCTTTTCCATTAAAGATATCTGCCACGCAGCCCTCCACCGGGATTTCATGCTGCGTTTCATCCGGAGCGTAATAGTTTTTCAACACCGCGTGAACCGTCTTTTCCGAAAGGGTGCCGATACCATTGCGTTCCCGGTTTTTACCGATGATCCGCTCCTTTGCTGCAGTAAAGCGCGCAGTTTCTTCCGATGTCACAGTCTCTCACAGCCTCCGCAGTTTTGATGAAATTCCCGGTTTGCGCAGGTACGGATCTCTTCAATCGAATACAGCGAGCCGGTTGCACAGATCACATCCTCCTTTTCAGCATTTTCGATCATACTGCGCACCCCTTCTTCGATCGAATCAAATGCCGTTGTCCTTACCGCACATTCCCGGCTGATCTGCCGTGCCATTCTTTCATTATCCATCGCTTTTTCGGACGGTGGCATGATCACACCGATTTCCTCTGCCAGAGGCTCAATCAGCTGCAGCATTGTGCTGACATCCTTTGTAGAAAGAATGCCCAGCAGAAAACGGATTTTTTTATCCGGAAAATAGCTGCGCAGGCTTTCCAACAGTGCCCGGATGCCGTCCGGGTTATGGGAGCCATCTACCAGAAAGGTCGGCTGCTCATGCAAGCGTTCAAAGCGTCCCGGCCAATACACCTCTGAAAGCCCCTTGCGCAGAGCAGCTTCACCGATCCTATACCCTTTTTGTTCCAGCACACGAAGGGTTTCTATGACCATCGCCGCGTTATTCATCTGATAGACGCCTGTCAAAGAGAGATGAAGCTCTTTCAGATCCTTATAATCAAATACCTCGCCCGCCGGACTTAACACAACATTCCGGATCTGTTCCGGCGCGCTTGTAACAAGCAGCGCGCCTGTTTTCTGACAGATTTTTTCAAATACCGGCATAACTGCTGTATTGCTTCCGTCCACAATGACCGTGCCGCCTGTTTTTATGATGCCGCCCTTTTCTCCCGCGATTTTTTCCAGTGTATCACCCAGCTCCTTTGTATGATCCAGTCCGATGGAGGTGATAACAGCAGCCTCCGGCGTTCGGATCACATTGGTGGAATCCAGCCTGCCGCCCATGCCGACTTCCAACATTACAAGATCACACTGTTTTTCTGCAAAATACAGCATCCCCATTGCCGTCATGATCTCAAACACCGTCGGCGCATCCTCCATGACTTCAGCCTGTGTTCGAATCCTTGATGCCAACCGCGCAAAGTCTTCGTCCCCGATCTCTGTCCCGTTAAAATAAATCCTGTCGTTAAAGCGTTTTAAATGGGGAGAAACAAACAGTCCGACCTGATAGCCGGCCGCTGTCAGAATTTTCGACAGGCACGCGCAGACCGAACCTTTGCCGTTCGTACCCGCCACATGTACAAATTTCAGCTTGTCCTGCGGATTTCCAAGCCGTTCCAAAAGCTCCTGCGACCGCACGATCCCTTTTCCCGTGCCGCTCCAGTGTCTTGAATCCATCCATTCTATCGCTTCGTTATAGGTCATTTCTGTCACCGTTTCTCCTCATTTTTGTCGCTCGCTACAGCTGCCGGCATATTTTTCGCTGTCTGTCGGCTATTCACATTCTGACTATAGATTATAGCCTTCTTTTCTTCGTTTGTCTCCGAAAATCAGCAAAAGACGGGAAGAAATCCGCTGGACTTCTCCCCGTCTGGTTCGCTTTAACGCTGTTTAGTGATTTCCCCATGCATCGACAGATTCCACTTTATAGAATCCGGGCGCTGCGTCAGGATCCGTAAAGGACGTTGCGATGGTGGAGGCAACCTGATTTTCCTTTGTCGGAACAAAGTCTGCAGAATCGCCCTTGTATACACGATAATAGCGATGCTCTGCCTCTGTAGAGGCTTCCCAGGTAACTGTCCCGTCTTCTGCACAAATACCTGTAATTGCTGCCGGCTTATGATCGGTGTAATCCGTTGTCAGCAGAACGATGGAGCTTGCCGGAACGGTCACATGCACGCTGTTGCCGGCGCATGCAATCAGTTCATCGTAATCCTGCAGGTCTGCAAATTTGCTGCGGGGCACATTGGCAGAATCATACAGATATCTGCGCAGAGCCTTGTCTGATTTCAGATTTTCCAGAGAAATATCGATCTCAACAGGCTCTTTGTGACGATTGACGATCGCAACAGAGAAGGAACCGTCATCGTTTACAACGCCGCCGCTGCGCAGCAGATAGTCCTCGGAGGAAATCGTAAGAGGTTTGGAATTTTTCCGGAAATAGCGAACCAGCAGGCCATAGGCATACAGCCAGTCCCGTGCGCCGTAATCCGTATCATCCCAGCGCAGCAATCCCCATTTGTTCAGACGGTACTGCAGGTCACGGGGATTCGGAACATCTACAAAGGTCCAGAGTGCCATCGCATACACGCCGGCATTCACTGCTGCCAGTGCCATCTCACAGATCTGCAGCGCAGAGTAGGATTCCTTTCCGTTATAGAAGGCATCACACACGTCCATTTTGACACCGTTAATGTTATTTTGTCCCTGCTTGAATGCCTGCGCCAGACCAAACTCGCCCAGAATAAAACGACGCTCGTAAGGCTTTAACATATTGACAACATCGGAGCAGTGACGCTTGAAAATCTTATAAAAATCCAGATCCTCCGCTTCGAAGTCATTTACATAATGATGTCCGCCAAATACGTTGGAAATCGGAACCATGCCGTTTGCAATCGCCCATTCCACAGTCTCCCAGCGCTCCATCGGGGAAGCGTCAGTCGCCAGCAGATAGACCGGCAGATGTCTGTGCGCAAACTCGTTATACAGATAGGTATGATATTTTTTGAACGTAGCCATTTCAAATGCCAGGTCTCCCCAGTCATCCAGGCTCAGTTCATTGGACATACAATAAATCTTAACGTTGCTCAGACCCTTTTCATAGATCAGATACTCCAGACGGTCTGCAACATTCGATGCATACGCAGTCAGCTCCTCGTCCGTCTCATACCGCACGCAATGTCCGGTCAGATAGATTGTTGCACCAACCTTACACTGCATTTTTTCACAGTATTCTGCGAACGCGTCCATCTCTTCCTTCGTCCATTCCGGAAAGCCTCCCCACATTCTGGAAAAACCGGGCGAAAGCTCCCGATAAACCTTGCCGACATACTGGTTGAACTGGACATCATCCATCTCCCGCCAGACGTTTGCTTCGCTGTTATGGAACCCCATTCCCCCAAATCGGGCCATAATCGCTTCCTTTTTGACAGTCATTTTGCTGCTCATAGAAAACCCCTCCTTTTTGTTATCGGTGTCTTTTATCATACCATACTTTTTTACCTGTCGCTATCCACCTCACCGGGTTATCACAGATATTCTCAGATTTTTCAGGCCGCTTTTTACTTTCCCGGCCGCTTTCCCATACTGCTGATGCACAGCCAGTGCGGAGTTGAGCGCAACGATCGCGAAAAATACTGCCATGGAAATTCCGGTTCCCATCGTAATCGCCTTATACAGCCAGAGGATTGTTCCTCCGATTCCGGAACCGAGGTTTACGATATACGCGTTTTTATAGCAGGCTGCCAGACCGATGCAGGCCGTCACGCTGCAGACAAAGAAAAACGTGTCAAACAATACGTTTGCGTTGAGCGCACCGTTTACCGCGGACAGAATTCCCGTCATGATCGCAAACAGCACAATCGCGCTAACGATCATAAAGGTCAGTTCCCTGCGGTTCATTTTCTTCATAATCGCTTCGGTCTCTTTTTTCTTGCCATGCCATTTCCAGAAGCTGTAAAGAGCCATCGGCGCCTGCATAAAGATCATGAATACAAAGGTTGCGTAAACGTTCGTCTGCCATGCCAATATACCATTACATACCGCATACACGAATCCGAATAAAAATCCGGGCGCGATATTCATCGATACCAGGAAATTGAATGTAATGCCGATCAGCGCCGTAATCAGGGCAAATGTTGTATCTCCCCCGAATACTCCGGATACAGCAATCGCTGCAATCTGCAGAAACAACAGAATATAATTTTTCTTTTCCATTTTACTCCTCATGCTGCGCATTAAAAATCAATCACATTCAACCGCAGATAAAGGTTACAACACCCTTATCGTTATCAGACAGACGCTCCATGCCTTCTTTTACAGAACCGTTGTCTACGATCTCCACGCCGTAACGGAATTCGCTGAAGCCGGACAGATCCATCTTGAAGTTTGTCTCCCAGGTATTGTTCATGATCCAGCTGTAAACCGGACGCTTGTTGTTTTCCTCCCTGTTATCGCACAGAAGAATCGGGTGGGATTCCATTGCTCCCATGTACAGCAGCGGGGTATCAAATGTATTTACCAGAATTGTCTGATCCTTGGTCCGGTAGATCAGGCCTTCATCTGCCAGATAGTACTCCATATTTGTGCCGGGCAGCTGGTCGATACCGGGGCGCATGGTTACGCCGCCATTCTGGATGGAAACCTCTGCGTCAGGCAGGTTCAGTGCCAGAGGCAGGAATACGCTCTCAATATCCTCGCTCAGTGTCTTTGCGATATGATAAGAAAACTCAATCTTGGGCAGCTTGTTGTACATCTTGATGATAACGCTGCTGTAGTACGTTCCTTCCAGATCAAATACCAGTTCCACCCTGGTAAATACCGGACCGTGATCCAGAACCTTTACATCCTTTAAGTCTCCCTGATACTGTTCCGCGTGCAGTCCTCTGATATTTCTGCCGATCAGACGGCGCTCTTCATAAACACCCTTGCGAATTTTGGTACACTCATAGACAGGAGTAAAGAAAGTCTCCAATCCGGGCCTGCACATTTCCACCTCTGCTTTTTTATTATAGAAAGAAGTAATTCCTTCGCCGACCTTCCAGCTGATTTTGAAGGAATCGTTTTCCATACCGTAAGGCAGCTTGTAGCTTTCCGTATCATAAGTATTGATAATATCGCGCACGCGCTCTGCGCCGACCCATGCGGTTCTGGTAAACAGGGTGTGTGCCGGTGCAGGCTGTTCTTCATAAGTGAAGGTCTTTTCTTCCATCGGCTCAAATTCAGCCAGGAAGCTTACCAGAACACCGCGGGGATGTGCAGACAGCTGAACCTCCATCACTTCGTTTGTCTTGTCATCGGTTACTTTTACAGCCGGAAGGCTCATGGTTTCCACATAGAACTCAACCGGAAATACTCTCTTTTCATGGCTGGTGGATACTGCTTTTACCTTACCGGACAGATTGTAGTAACGCAGGATATCGCCGAGCAGATGGCACTGCTCGTTTTTGCGCATTGCAGCTGCCTCATGTGCTTTGGATGCATAGCTGTTTTTACGCATATCCAGGTTTGTTACCATGGTATCGTAAGGGTTGGTTACGGTTGCGGAATGTCCCCAGGTGTGTTCCGCATACAGCAGGGAGTTATCGCCATAAGCTTTTACCAGCTCTGCGTTATGAACACCGGTCTTTTCTTCCAGGCGGTCGCAGATACGGTTTAAACGAACTGCCTCTTTATAATGCTTTACTGCATAAGGCGTGCTGCCAACACCGTTGCCCCACCAGTCGTTGATCGCACCGCGGTAAACGGGGGCATCCGCTACCTTATCGCGGATCAGATCATACAGCTCCTGTAAGGTTACCATGCGCATGGTAACTTCTTCGCCGTATTTTTCGTTGAACAACGCTACCGTGTCTGCAATTGCGGGATTGATGGGAGCGTTATCGGAAAATACACCGGAAACGCTTGTAATATAGAAATCGTAGGGGTAACCGTTTTCTTCATATTCCTCCATGCTTGCAGTCAGGTTGGAGTACAGCTTCTCCAGCGGCCCTGCAACATCGCCCTGTGCTTTGCCAAAGTAATTCTCTGTCATGAAGTTGACGTTTTTGTTGAATACGATGCCCAGCGCGTTGCCCAGGTTGTAATGCTCGCCGCTCCATACCAGCAGACGCTTGCCGTCTTCATTTTCCCAGAAATAAGGCTTCTGGTTCTGATACAGCGGATACATGCCGTGATGGGTGTGGATATTTGTATATAAGAACTCAACGCCGTTTGCGAGCATAGCATCTCTCTGTCCCATGGAAATGCCGTTGATATCCGCAAACATCGCCGTCTTTACGGTAATACCTTCCTCAGCGCATACTTCTTGCATCTCATGGATTTTCTCGGTCAGATATTCGCAGTCCGCCAGGTCATTAAAGTTTAAGTAGTTTGCAGAAAGACCGATGCTGTTTTTCTTTACCAGATCGAAGAACGTCTTTTTCTCTTCTTCCGTTGCAACCTTTAAAAACTGTTCTACGCAGTACCAGGTCTCACAGTTCCATTTCAGACCTTTCTGATTGGTTCCTTTCTCCAGGCCATCCGCAATCAGCTCTACTGCCCGACGGATGTTATTCGCCTGGTTATAAATAACCTGTTCCTGCAGGTCTGTGTAACCAACGTCTGTGTGAGAATGATGTACAATGTAAACTTCTCTGATCTTGTGTGCCATTTGCAAAATCTCCTTTTTGTATGATAAAATAATGATTATAATTTCCAGCGGACTGTAGATGCGCAATGCACAAAACAATCCGCGAAATCATGCTTAACCACTGCAACAGGACAGACAAACTATGAACGAAACAAATCTGATTATCCAAAACCGCCTGCGCGAAGCAACCGTCAGTCTGGAGCGCGCCAACCTCATCATCTGTGACGAGACGTGGAAATGTGATTCCTCGGTTCCGCCCTTTTCCAGCATTCAGCTCGTCCTGCAAGGGGAGGGAACCGTCTGCATTGATGAGACAACCATCCATCCGACAGGCGGACAGCTGTATCTGCTTCCCGCCTACACGAACCAGGCGTTTTTTACCGATATCCAGAATCCATACCGCACCTACTATTGCCATTTCGAGATCACCTGCCAGCAGACCGACCTGTTCAAGCTCATTCATCTGCCGCTTTGCATCGACGCAAAAGACCTTAAAAAGGCCGAACAGCTTTTCCTCGATCTCGTCCACAGCGTCCGACAGGATGATATCTTTTCTTCGCTGAAAGCCAAACAGTCTGTTTTAAACCTGCTCTGTTACTATCTGGAATGCTGTCCGCCGGACAGTGTTTCCCTTGTCGCCCAGAGCTTTGACTCGCCCCTTTCCGATGCCATCGCTTATGTGGAAACACATTTGAACCAGCAGATCACGGTACAGCAAATGGCAGAAGCTGCCGGATATCATGTCAGCCACTTTTCGCGGCTGTTCCAGTCCCGCATGGGCATTTCTCCCGGTCAGTTCATCCTTCAGAAAAAAACAGAAACCGCAACACAGCTTTTGACCTCCACCGATCTGTCCATCGCTTCCATCGCAGATTCCCTCGGATTCGGCAGCCAGTTTTATTTTTCAAATTTCTTCAAAAAACAGACCGGCATGACACCGTCCTCCTATCGCCGCTTATATCTGCGCGCCTATCTGGAATCCTGAAAACCTCACAGGTTTACATAACTGCAAATCTCCTGTGCACAAGAAGTGTAGCACAGGAGATTTCTCAATTACATATATTATTCTTTCAGAAATATATAAGATCGTGCGGTCAGCACTTTTTACCCTTTTTACGCGGTCACACAATCCGCTTCTTCTCTTTCCGGCGAAGCAAACATGCGATTCCTGCAGTCAGAATCTGCGAAAGCACCATGCTCAGCCACACACCATCCTGCCTTAAAATCCGCGGCACAATCAGCAAAAGGATCCATAAAAGTACCGGTTCTGCATATACACAGATGTAGGAAAACAGGCTTTGCTCCGTCGCATAAAATCCTGATGTGGTGATTCTCGAAAACGCATAGAACAAAAGTCCGGCCAGAAATATCGGCATCGCGTTTCCGGTCATCTGCGTTACGACATCTGAAGAACCAAAGATCACACCCAGATCATATCTCGCTCCATATAGGATCAGTATACAGGCAAGTGCCAGCACCCACGCTGTTCCGTACGCCATGTTGCGCACCCGGTCCACCTCTTTTGTTTTGCCCTCACCGTAGTGCAGGCTCATCAGTGGCTGGCTTCCATCCCCCACGCCCTGCATCAGCAGATATACGATCGTCAATCCATAAGCGATGCAGGCATAGCTCGCAACCGCATTTTCCCCTCCATAGGACAGACAGAAACGGTTCATGAACAGCAGGGAGATCATCGGAGAAAGCGACAGTCCAAACGGCGCGATGCCGATCTGCACGATTCTGCAGACCTTTCTTCCAAACTCCTTACAGACGCCCAATACCGGCAGCTTTTCTTTCCATACATAAACAAAAGAGCACACCATTGTCACAGCCTGCCCTAGGATCGACGCCCATGCCGCACCGGCCATACCAAGCTGCATCACCCAGACAAACAGATAATCCAGTACAATATTCATTCCAAATCCGGTGATCATTGTAACCATCGCAAAGGAAGCGCCGCCGTTATTACGGATCAGCGGCACAATGCCTGTCGCAAATACCTGAAAGGTCGTCCCGTAGACCATGATCCGCAGATATTCCTCGCCCAGGGGACGAATCGTCCCCTCTGCCCCCAGAAAGGACAGCACCGGATCCATAAAGATCAGCATCACAGCCGTCAGTACAATACTCGTCAGAAGCAGCAGCCGCAGCGCTGTACGCACATACTCGTCTCCGTCCTCCTTTTGTCCCTCTGCACGCCGTACCGTCCACATGACCGCACCGCCCATTCCGATTCCGGTGCCCGCCGACTGCATCAGCGTCACCACCGGATATACCACATTGATCGCAGAAAGTCCGACATCTCCGACACTGTTTCCTACAAAAAAGCCATCTACAATTGCATAAATACCAGAAAGTGCAAACGCCAGAACCGACGGCACAACGTATTTTAGAAATTTTTTCATATCCTCCTCTTTTCCCGCCGCAGGCGTTGCAGTTTTTGCGCGTCATATGCAAAACCACGGGCAATCCACCAACCGCAATATTTTCAACGCTGCGTTGAGTTTTCTTTTTTTCTATATTACAATATTTAGATATCAGGGTCAAAAGCTCTTTGCAGGGTTGCAGAATGTGCAGCACGAAACAATCCTGCCGCCCAAGAAACAAACGTTCTGAAAGGAGATCCTATCTCATGGCACTTTCCCCAAATACATCATCCGATATGACAGCACAGCAATTGTCGTGTTTTCGTCGCTGCCCCGCATTTTCCGGAAACGGGAAGAAGTCCTTGCCAGACAGCGTCAGGAACAAACTCAGGCAAACTGATCGATAACGGCTTTTCTTCCGATCAGTTTTGGGAATTTTCCCGGTTTGTCAGAAATGCATAAATCTCTTCATAGTCTTCCCGGAAGCTGCTGTTTTTCCGGAAAATAAACATTACTTCGTGTTCCAGCGAAAAGTCTTTGAGTTCAATCGGCGCCAGCTGCGTCTCGCGGTCTGTCAGCGTTGCCTGGTAGAAAAAGGAAATGCCCAGATTGGCGCGCAGCATCGCCTGGATTGCCCCGATATTTCCAAGCTCTGTAATCTGCGAAAAATCGTCGGTCGTCATTCCTCTTCTGCGCAGTTCCCGTTCCAGAATTTCCCGCGTTCCCGAGCCCGGTTCCCTCAAAATCAGCCGCTCCGAAAGTAACTCCCGAAACTCTGCATTCCGATACTGTTCTGCCTTTTTCCGGGACGCGACCGGAACATACGGCTCCTTCCGATACAGCAGAAATTCATATTCTTCCCGTGGGAATTCCCCTTCCACAACCGCGAAATCCAGCTCCCCGGCATCGAGCTTTGATAACAGCTCGCGCGTGTTGCCAACCTCCATCCGGATGTGGCTCTGCGGGTAGGCACAGATCAGGCGTTCCAGATCAGGCGGCAGCATAAATTCCGCTACGGAAAGCGTCGCGCCGAATGCAAAATTTCGCGTATTTTTCGCTGTATCCTGTAACATACGCATCAGATAAATTTCATCATGTTTGAACGTAAGCGCAGAATTTCGCAGCAGCTCCCCCGCCCTGGTCAGTTCCACTTTTTTTCCGGCATGGTAAAACAGCTGTACCTGATAGAAATTTTCCAGATAACGGATATGCTGGGAAACCGCAGGCTGCGTCAGATTCAGCTCCTGCGCTGCTTTTGTATAATTCAAATATTTACATACCGTCAGAAACGTCTCCATCCGAAAATCCTGCATCTTCCCGGTTCCTCCTCATTGCTCCCGATTATTTCCAGACCTTCCCCGGCTACATTCTGCCGGTTCCTCTCCGTTTTCATCCTATCATAACAAAGATTTATCATTTTATAAATATATATCATTTTAATTTATTATATTTCTGTGCTAGGATGATAACTGTTTCAGGCAGTACCGTAAACTGCCGCAACTGCCTGTATCAAAAGCTTCTGATCCGGCAGTAGATAATGAGAGAAAACTGACGGCAAACGTTCCGTCAGGAAGGGAGAACACATGAGTTTCATTCAGAAAAATGCAAAAGGCATCCTGTTATGCCTCGTCCTTGCCATTCCCTGCTGGTTTCTGGGGCAGGCTGTCCCGGTTGTCGGCGGTCCGGTATTCGGTATTCTTGCCGGTATGCTGATCACGCTGCTGCTCAAAGATAAGACACAGTTCCAGAGCGGCATCACATTTGTATCCAAAAAGGTGCTGCAGTACGCAGTCATCCTGCTGGGCTTTGGCTTAAACCTTTCCGTTATTTTAGAAACCGGAAAGCAGTCTTTACCGATCATCCTCGCAACGATTTCCACCTCGCTGATTATCGCCTATGTGCTGCACCGTATCATGCACGTTCCCGGCAAAATCTCCACGTTGGTCGGTGTCGGTTCCTCGATCTGCGGCGGCTCCGCAATCGCTGCAACAGCCCCCGTTATTGATGCAGATGATGAAGAGGTTGCGCAGGCAATTTCCGTTATTTTCTTCTTCAACATGCTGGCTGCCCTGTTTTTCCCGGCCCTCGGCGCGCTGCTCGGATTTTCCACCACAAGCGGCGAAGCCTTCGGCATTTTCGCCGGAACTGCTGTCAACGATACTTCTTCCGTGACCGCAGCCGCATCCACCTGGGATTCCCTCTATCAGCTCGGCACACAGACACTGGACAAAGCTGTTACCGTAAAGCTGACCCGTACCCTTGCAATCATTCCGATCACACTGGTACTCGCCTTTGTCCGTACGAGAAAAGCCGGTTCCGAGGGCAAAAAAGTCGAGTTTAAAAAGATTTTCCCGATGTTTATTCTCTACTTTGTGCTGGCTTCCATCATCACAACAATCGCAACCTCTCTCGGTGTTTCCGCATCCGTATTTTCTCCTCTCAAAACACTGAGCAAGTTCTTCATCGTCCTCGCCATGTGCGCGGTCGGTTTAAATACAAACATTGTAAAACTCATCAAAACCGGCGGTAAACCGCTCGCCCTGGGCTTTTGCTGCTGGGTCGGCATCGCTTCCATGAGTCTGCTCATGCAGCATGTGCTGGGAATCTGGTAAGATACGGCACACAAAACACCCCCAGCCCCGCCGGGATATCGCGCCTCGGCAGGTCTGGGGTGTTTTCTTTTTTGTTTCTCACTCCTTTTCTCCGGAAACAAAAAAACGACACCAAATATCGTTGGATAGCCACCAGACAAAAGCCATACCGATATTTCATGTCGTTGTTTTTATTCACTTTCCATCGAAAAAAAACGTGTCCGAAATCCTCCGCCGCCCCATTTCGCCAAAATCGTCCTCTGTCTTTTCGAAATCATAGATCAGAAGCTCCGGCTGATTCCGGGTACATTCTTTTAAAATCTGACCGGATTTTCCAAAAACTGCGGTCGGTGCAGTCTGGTAAGGATGAATCGAATCAACGGAAACAATCGTCGACACATTTTCTACCGCACGGGTCTGCAGATGCCCTTTAATCAAATCGTATCTGCCTGTGTCATCCACATCCGACACATCGTAAAACAGAACGACATTCAAGTCCGTTTTCCTCGCATACAGCTCCCTGAAATACTCCGGGAATCGCACTTCAAAACAAATCCTGACTCCGACCGAAATGCCTGCTATTTCAAAAATGCCATCGCCGCTTCCCTGGGCAAAATGCTCTCTATCCCACCCCCACAAAGCCCGCTTATCATAGAACCAAACGGGCTGATTTGGCTGAAATAAAATCGTCCGGTTGTAAATCTGATCTGCCCGGTAAATCGTCCCCACAAGAAGCGCAATCCCGGTTTCATCCGACAGTTCCTGGAGCTTTTTACAGCAATCCTCCACAAGATCAAAACGAACCTCAGACGAGCTTTTGATATCTCTCGGCGGGTAGCCTGTCAACGCGCATTCCGGAAAAACAAGGAGCTGGACAGCATTCTTCTTTGCCAGCAAAATTGCATTTTTTATTTTTTCAAAATTCTCCACCATATCGCCGGTTACGGCAAACTGATATGCTGCAATTCTCATTTTTCATTATCCCCGGTAAGTGCCTGTTCTTTCTTGTAAGACCAGTTGATATATACCGCTCATGTATTCTGGTTTTCTTCGTTTTTCAGTTATTCTTTCTTTTCCACCTTACGTTTCATCAGCTCTGCTAATGTAGCTTTCGATTCATCACTATATCTGGGAATCATTTTTTCAAATATCCCTTGCGTCGTATCGACTGACAGGACAGGATTTCCGGCATTATCTTTGACTCCCGAATCCCTCAAGGGATCAATCAGGTATAATGCTCTTGCCAGATATAAAAGCTTATCGATAGAATCCTTATGTGCCTGATCCGCCCAGACGCTTACAAATTCTTCTTTTCCAGCCTTATTTTTCAGTTTTATGACATTTGTTTTCCCGTCACATGCTTTCAGACCTATTAAATCCTTTAAGACTGCTTTTGTATATAGCGGATCCTCTTTTTTTAATCCTTTATTCCAAAAAGATATCTGCAGCTGTTGGAAAAAACCGATAACCGTCCCTCTGACAACAACCAATCTAAGCAAATTTAAATATACCGGGGTTTCTGATGAAGTTCCTTCTTCCCTAAGAGTAACCGCTTTCATTAAAGGACCTAGTTTTTCTTGTTTCGCAACTTCAGAATCTACTAAAATGTTTCCTTCCAAATCCGCTTTTGCATATAAAAACACTTTATTCACGTTTTCTACGTTCAAATCCAAAAATTGTGAAACCTCTTCTTTGCTAGGAATCTTTATGTTTTCTTCCATAACTCAATCGTCTCTTTCAACCGACTTTAATCCGTTCTGTTCGGGTATATTCCTGTCAATCTGCGGTGCCTTCTTTATTTCTTTTTCCCGTCTTTTCTCTTTTTCTTACGCTCCTGAATTCGACTGCTGAGAAAATCTGATTTTTCCCCGGAGGCTGTATCTGTTTCCTCTAAAGCGATCGTCGGCAGAGAATCGATTTCATCCTTCTTCATACGGGGCAGCTCGTATTTGTGTTCAAATTCTGCCACCTCTGCGCGGAACTCCGGATTGTCCGTATCACGGACCATTTCCAAATAGCCATGGGTATCGAAGCCGTCTTCATTGACCTGAAGCAGGCATACTGCGATATTGGAGCAGTGGTCTGCAACACGTTCGTAGCAGGTCGTAATATCCGACAGCGTAAGTCCAAGCTCTATGGTACATTTTCCCTTCCGTAATCTGCGGATATGGCGTCTCTTGATCTCCATATTCAGTCCGTCGATCACCTCTTCCAGAGGCTCTACAGACTTTGCAAGCTTCAGATCATCGTTCTTAAATACCGTTACCGCACGGTTCATAATATCCTGAACCGCCGCCGTAAATACCTTCAGCTCTTCTTCTGCTTTGGCAGAAAAATGCAGATCCTTTTCCGCCATTTCCTGTGCATATCCTACGAGGTTGATCGCATGGTCACAGATCCGCTCAAAATCACCGATACAATGCAGCAGCGTGGACAGTGTATGGCTGTCTCTCGTAGAAAGATTCCGGCTGCTTAATTTTACCAGATAAGTACCCAGCTGATCTTCGTAGGAATCCACAAGATTTTCCAGATTTTCCACCCGCTTTGCCTGTTCTGGATGAAACTCTGTCACAAGCCCCATTCCAAGCAACAGGGCTTCCCGGGCATACTCTGCCATATCGCCTGCGGCTGTTTTACACTGCTCCAGTGCAAAATGCGGAGATGCCAGGAAACGCTCGTCCAGGATCTGAATGCTCTTTTCTACCGGAACATCCTCGAGCTCGTCCGGAGTAACCGGAATCGTCTTCATCGCAAGCTTTACCAGTACTTCGGATATCGGCAGCATGATAATCACCGCCGACAGGTTAAAGATACTGTGGATCATGGCAATGATGAAAGGATTTGCAAGCTCTGTCATAAACGGAAAATGCACGATCGCATCGATCAGATAAAACAGCACCATGAAAAAGCTTGTCTTTAAAATACAGAAATATAAATGCATCAGCGCTGCACGCTTCGCATTTTTACTTGCGCCCATAGAGGAAAGGATCGCAGTGATCGCCGTACCGATGTTTTCACCCATCAGAATCGGGATCGCAGAACCGATGGTAAGTGTTCCACTCATGGAAAGTGCCTGCAGGATACCGATGGATGCAGAAGAGCTCTGAATAACCGCAGTCAGCACCAGACCGGCAAGCATACCAAGGATCGGATTGGAGAACATCGTCAGAATGCCGGTAAATTTCTCATTGCCCGCCAGCGGCTCTACTGCAGAGGACATAGTTTCCATACCAAACATCAGAACTGCAAAGCCGATCAAAATCGTACCGATATCTTTTTTCTTATCATTTTTAGCGGTCATCAGCATGATCACGCCAATGATACCGACGATTGGTGAGAAGTTCGCCGGCTTTAACAGCTGTACAAACACATTGCTGCTTTCGATACCAGTCAAGCTCAGCATCCAGGAAGTAACTGTCGTTCCGACGTTCGCCCCCAAAATAACGCCTGCAGCCTGCGTCAGCTTCATAATATCGGAGTTTACGAGTCCGACTACCATTACCGTCGTTGCTGACGATGACTGAATTACTGCCGTGACAATACAGCCCAGCAGCGCGCCCTTCCATTTGTTGGAAGTCAGCGATTCCAGAATTTCTTCCAGACGTCCCCCCGACGTTCTTTTCAGACCATCTCCCAGAACCTGCATACCGTATAAAAACAGAGCAAGTCCTCCGACCATCGCCAATATTCCGAATATATCCATTTCATCCTCCATGCTGCGGTCCTGCCGCTCATTTTTCAAAGATATTACATTAATTTTACATGATTGAGCCTTTTTACGCAACCTTTCAGGTGAAATCCAGCGTATTTCTCCTGCCGGATATTGCCATTTTCCTTTCCGGCCGCAGTGAGATCCTCCCAAAGCATTTTTATTGTATGGAATTGTATAGAATCGAAGCTTCCTATACGACAAAAAAATCCCGGTACGTTTTCACGCACCGGGATTTTTGTCAGGTGAGATTTTGATGAAAAGATCATCCTTCAATTGCAATCCGGTTGTCTTTCTTTTCTACCTTCTTTGCTTCCTTCTTCAAAATGTGAAGCTGCAGGATACCGTTTTCGAACTTCGCGGAAACATCCTCGGGTTCAACGGCTTCGCCGACATAGAATGTTCTGGAGCAGCTGCCTGCGTAACGCTCCTGACGAATGTATTTGCCGGTCTTCTTATCGGTTTCGTCTTTATCAAGGCCTTTGACAGCGCTGATATTCAGATAACCATTTTCAACGGTGATCGTAACCTCGTCTTTCCTGAAGCCAGGCAGATCAATATCTACCTCGTAAGCATCTTCGGTTTCCCGCACATCTGTCTTCATGAGGTTCTTTGCATGTTTGCCATACAGAGGATTCTTCTTACCGAAGAACTCACTCTCATCCGGCCAGCTCATCCAGTTGTCCATATTCTCAAATAAATCTTCATCCCAAATTCTAGGCAGTAACATAAGTCATTCCTCCATTCCTTCTATCATGCCTTCTGTGAATCCTTTTCAGAAGTGGTTGTCATTTTAACTGGTTCAAAGAAAAGCTTTCTGAGAACTCCGATTCCGTTCTCGGCATCTTCTGTTCTTTTTGTTCCCTTTCCTTTGTTCTAGATGTAATATAACACCCATTATTAGCAATGTCAATAGGTGAGTGCTAATTTTTTTGTGAAGAATTTGTGAACGCTGTGAACTCTGTAAAATGACAAAAACAGTATCCAAAAGCTTTGGCTCTCCTTCTTATTTTAGCTTGTACGAAATCTTGACACGGAACACAATGTGAGGGAAAATTACTATGAAAACAGCCGCCATGACTGACATCAACAGAGGTCTTGCAAAACACCTCTGGAAAAAAGGGCATGTTAGATGAAACAAAAAACACTTATTCCGCTTATCGTTTTCTTACTGGGTATATGCCTTGTTGGTATAATCCTATACAAAGTAGACTCTCATGAAACAGCACAGAACCATACAACAGCATTATTAAATGCAACAACCTATGGGGAACGCATAAAAAATGAGATTACAGAAGGGATAGACGTTACGGATGTTCTGAAACAGATTTTGATCAGTGAATCTGGAGAATTTAACCAGTTTGACATTATTGCAGAAAATCTTATGTCTGATTCTATTGAAAGCGTGCAGCTTGCTCCGAATGGTGTTGTGACAGATATTTATCCGTCCGCCGGAAATGAAGCAGGCAAAATTGATCTGCTCCATGATAAAGATCGTGGAAAGATTTCCTGTTATGCAAGGGACAACCATACAATCATTACCCAGGGACCATTCAAATTGAAACAGGGCGGCTCTGGAATTGCTGTCCGCAATCCCGTTTTCCTGAAGGATGAAAACGGGTTGGAATATTTCTGGGGCTTTACCATTGTTGTCCTGCGTGTACCCGACATTTTCTCAGACGCGGTCAGTGCACTTTCCAGCTTTGGATATGAATACAGAATTTCAAAGACAGATGCTCCCTGGAGTGATACCTATAACATTGTTTCTCAATCAAATGATTCGTTGATAAATCCGGTTTCTTATACTTTTACGATAGGGGAAGAGACTTGGATGTTTGAAGTAGCTCCTCAAGGTGGATGGCGAAACAATTTATTAATAACAAAAACCAGTGTGATATTAACTGCTAACGTTATACTTCTGTCCGTTCTTACCTGTGTATGGCTGACTTCGAAAGAAAATAAAAACAGATTTCAGATACTGGCACACACGGATTCCCTTACCAATATTTACAATCGCTATGGATTTGATGAATTGGCAGCGAAAATGATAGCTAAAAATCCGAAAACTCATTTTGTGGCTGCACTTTTTGATATTGATGACTTTAAGTTTATCAATGATATCTATGGACACGGTTATGGTGACAAGGCATTGAAATGTCTTGCAGACAGCATGAAAGCTTTTTTTCCATCTGATGCCATATTAGGAAGAAACGGTGGAGACGAATTTTGTGTTCTTCTCCCTAACTATACCTTTGAAGAAGCAGAAGCGCAATTGCAGCAATTCACCAGCCTTCCCAAAACATTCTCATGCAGAGGAAGGGAGCAGCAATTTTATATTTCTCTTGGATATGCGGAATATCCGACCTTTGCATCCAGTCTTTCACAGCTCATGCGCTGTGCAGATGCAGCTCTCTATGAAATAAAGCTTCACGGGAAAAATGGATGTATGTCTTACAATCAGGAACTTCAATCCGTTGTTCGCAAACAGCTGGGCTTTGCACTTAGAGATATCTCCGAACACCTTCCGGGTGCATTTATCATATACAGAGCAGACAAGGAAGATGACGAACTTTTTTATGCAAACCATGAATTTCTTTCTATGACCGGATATCAAAGCATGGATGAATTCTTCAGGCTCACCAATAAGAGTTTTCACAACCTGATTCGTGAAGATGAGCAGCAGCAGATAGAAGCAAGCATTTGGGAACAAATCGACAGCGGAAATGAAAATGACTATATTCATTTTCATCTTCGAAAGGCGGACGGATCTTATCTTTCTGTACTGGATCATGGGAGAATTGTAGAAAGCCCACAATATGGAAAAGTATTCTATGTATTATTTATGGACTGGGAAGATATGCATATTCATTACAGCGACAAATTTTCCGGATAAGTTTTCCGATTGGCATGCTCCAGCTCAAGCAGTGCCATCTTTTTGTCCAATCCGCCTGCATACCCGGTCAAACTCCCCTTCGTCCCCACAACCCGATGGCATGGAATGATGATTGAAATCCCGTTATGTCCCACCGCACCGCCTACCGCCTGCGCAGACATATGAGGCCGGTTCTGCAGCTTTTCCAGCTGTCTTGCGATCTCTCCATAGGTCGTCGTCTGGCCATAGGGAATCTGCAGCAAAAGCTTCCACACTGCCTGCCGAAACGGCGATCCGATCGGATGCAGCGTCGGTGTAAAGTCCGGTTCTTTTCCCGAAAAATATTCGTCCAGCCATTCCCTTGCCTGCGTCAGTATCGGCGTTTCCTGCGCAATTTGCTCTGTCGGAAGTGTATCTGCAAAATAGCTCTGCCCGAAAAACCACAAACCGGTAAGCCCGATTTCATCCGCCGCCAGCAAAATATCCCCAAGCTCAGAGGAATATACACTTGTATAAGCTTTCTGATAAATATCTGTCATGATCACACCCTAAAAATATTTGGGAAATATTGGGGAAATATCTCGTGTAAATACTTCTGCTACCTGTCTGCAATCTTCTCTGCCAGCTCACGCATTGCACTGCACCGGTCAGACAGATTTTCTTTTGTCACCAGATATGCTACATCGGCTTCCTTTGCTTTTACGACCATGAACTGATTCACATCCGCAGAAAAATGAATCGGATCCATGTAATAATCCAGATTCAAAATAATATCCTCATCCGTCTGAAAATCGTAAATCTGCACATTGTCATACGCAATCAGCGCTTCCATCGCCGCCTGTCTGGCATAGAGATATTCCTCCGTCTGCCCGCTCCGGTACACGCTGTCCCACCAAAGCTCGGAATAGGGCGGCAGGAAAAAATAAAATTCTGTCTCCGGATGCTTTTTTACCATATCTGTCAACAAACCAATATTTTCATCTACCCGTGCCTGCCACTCAGACGGCTCCTGCATCGGTGCAATCTCTTCCGACTGTTCGTAATGCTTTCTCGCCTCTTCTTCAGAAAAGGTTTTATACTGCCAGAAATTATAAGACATCCCATCGTCGTACCCGCTGAAATTCATCGCCAGCAGATACGGAATATCCTCGAATAAAACGTCTTTGTTGAACAGATACTTCACGTCGTTGAACGGATTTTTATCATATAAATACAGCGGCATCGAATCGTTGACAAAATTCGTCTCCGGATCGCCGTCCAAGGCAAACAGATCGAGGCTGTAAAACACATTTTTCAGATCGTGCGTCGCAAACGCTTCCTCCATATAAAATTTCAGATCTGCGCACGTCCCGGAGCTTTTGATCGCCTTGACCGTCCTACAGGAAAATGCCTCGTCAAACCAGTGATTGTTATAGTTTTCCGCTGTAGAGGATCCTGCCAGCACGCTGTCATAAGAAAAATTCCGTATTGTGCCGATACACTGATATTCCGATTTCGTTACGACTGCTTTCATCCCCGGCAGCGGACCGTGAAAATGATAAAACGGGTCAAAAATCACTACCACCGCTGCGATCGCTGCCAAAAGCGCTGCCGTCCAGACCGCAAAACGCCGAATCCATTTGGAATTTACCATCTTTTCTCTCATTCCTCACACTGTCCCGGACAGATCATACTGCCGCCATTTTCCCTTTAAAACGAAAAATAGAGATACTCGCTCACGCCTGTCATTGAGATCATTGACCAGGTAAACAAAACCGCCAGAACCACCGGATACAGCCTGCCATAGCCTTTCTGCCTCTGCAATGCAACCACACCGGATACTTTTTTCCCGGAAAGAACCCGGAAGCAAATCGCAATCAGCACGACAAAAATTCCGAGCCAGAACCACGAAAGCAGTCCCGGCAGCTTCATCGACAGCGCCTTTGTGATCATGTAAAATTCCGTCATCTCAAGGGCCGATGCCATCTGAAATACAAAGCCGTTCCATTTCAGGCTGACAATGCTTTTTAAAACGTCAATCCCCTGCGCAATGCTCTCTGCCCTGAAAAACACAAAGGTCATACAAACATAGGCAAAGGTCGCTGCCTGCCGCATCCATTTTTTCGGTAAATGCGGATGCTCCAGATTATCCCAGATCATCCCGACTCCATGTAAAAATCCCCACAGCACAAAGGTCCACGCCGCGCCGTGCCAGAGCCCTGAAAGCAGCATAACGATCATCACATTGCACAGCGTCCGCATCTTCCCCCTCCGATTTCCGCCCAGGGGGATGTATACATACCTTGTAAAAAACCGTCCCAGCGTCATGTGCCATCTGCGCCAGAATTCCTTGACCGAAGCAGAGTGAAACGGCGCATCGAAATTTTCTGCGACCTCCAGACCGATCATTTTGCCCAGACCGACCGCCATATCGCAATAGCCGCTGAAATCAAAGTACAGCTCCGTCAGATACCCGACCGCCAGAAGCAGTGCCGAAATGCTGTCCAGCATCGAAACATTGCTGTATCCATAGTTGACCGCCTTTGCCAGCGTATCCGCCAGCAGCACTTTTTTGGCGAGACCGAACACGAAAAACTGGATTCCTTCCGAGAACCGCTCTGCATGAAACCTGCGCCTTTCCGGCTCCTTTAGCTGCCCCATAAACTCTGAACGAAGCAGAATCGGTCCCTGCAGCAGCTGCGGAAAATAAACCATAAATGTCAGGTAGTCAAAAAAGCTGTCCCTTGGCGCATCTCCCCGGCACCGGTCAATCAGGTATGCCAGCTGTTGAAACGTGTAAAAACTGATTCCAACCGGCAGCAGGATCTGCAGCATCGGAAAGTCCGTATGAAATACTGTATTCAGATTTTCCAGGAAAAAATTGCTGTACTTAAAATAACCCAACAGCCCCAGGTGAAAAACACATCCGACACCAGTCAGCACTTTTTTCCCTTTTTCCGAGAAAATTTTTTCAGGCAGACAGCTCAAAAGCCAGCCTATCAGACAGCTGAACAGAAGCAGCCACAGATACTGCAGATTTGCATACGCATAAAACCACAGGGACATCCCGATCAGATATCCCTGTGCCAGTTGAAATTTCTTTTTCCAGTTCAGAAAATACCATCCTGCCAGCAGAAGCGGCAGAAACAGTAAAATAAAAATATGGGAATTAAAAAGCATATTCCGTTCCTTTTAAGCTCTGGATTTGATAAACGCCTCAACCTCTTCCACTTCAGGCATTACGCGCAGCGCGCCTTTTCTGGTGGTTACGATGGATGCTGCTGCGTTTGCAAAGGTCAGCATCTCGGTCAGCTTCTCCTCATCCAGGTTGTCCAGACCGTATTTCAGGACATGGTGCAGGCAGCAGCCGCCAAAGGTATCTCCGGCACCGGTTGTCTCGATGGTGGAATCCTGCAGGAAAGGCTTCACCTCTACGCGCAGATCCTTGTAGTAAGCGCGGCTTCCGTCTCTTCCCAGAGACAGCATGATCAGCGGGATATTGTACTGCTCCCGCAGCTTTGCGATACCTGCGTCGAAATCCTCTTCGCCGGTGAACCACTGGATCTCGTTATCGGAAATCTTTAAAACGTCACACTTGGACAGACCATATGCAACCTGTTCTTTTGCATCGTCTAAGGTCTTCCACAGAGGGGGACGCAGGTTCGGGTCGAAGGAAAGGATTGCGCCGCTTTCTTTTGCGATGTCAATCGCTTTCTTGGTCGCTTCACGGACACCATCATGAGTCATGGACAGTGTGCCATAGTGGAAAATCTTCGCATCGCGGATCAGATCCTCATGCAGATCCTCCTTGCGCAGCATCATATCTGCACCGGGATTCCGGTAGAAAGAGAAGTCTCTGTCGCCGTCCGGGAAAGTCTCTACGAATGCCAGAGTTGTTCTTGCATCTTCGTCAATGATCAGGTTGGAAGTGTCGATGCCAACCTCATCCAGGGTTGCTTTTAATTTGTTGCCGAACAGATCCTGTCCGACTTTGCCGATAAATGCGGTCTTGCGGCCTGCTTTGTTCAACATTGCCAGCACGTTGCAGGGCGCTCCGCCCGGATTTGCTTCGTAAGTCATATTGCCCTGTGCGCTCTTGCCGTTCTCGGTAAAGTCGATCAGCAGCTCACCCAGTGCAACTACGTCAAAATTCTTCATGGAATATTCCCCTTCCTGTCTTTTCTTTCGCGTTTTTCCAAACGTTTCTGATATCCTTTATTCTAACAGTTCACCACCAAAAAGAAAACCATAATTTTCTCATTTTCACTATCATTTCTGCGTAAATGTTACTGTTCACCCGCGCCATTCGCAATACAATAGAACACGCGCTCCTTTTACAGAACCCGCAGTCTGAATAATACGCTCCACACCAGCCTCCGGATTTTTTCTGTCCCGGATTCGCCAAATGTGCGCACTTTTCCGATTTGTTTCAGCTTTTGATAGTAGCACCGAAAATTCTCCGTATCTCTGCGCTTATAGCATTTCCTCACAACATCCATAACAGCCAGATACAACCTCCATTTTAACAGCTCCTCCAGCTCTGCATCCTGCAGAACTTTTACAGCCTCTAAGAGCTCCTCCTGCACCCGAATACTGTCCAGATTGTTTTTCGTGATTCCTTCCTTCTCTGTATGGGTCGCGCTGCTGTCCCGCCGTCTCCAATAATACAGCGGCTTTGCAATAAAGCAGACAGAAGTCTCTCTGCCGCAGAAAACCTCCGCCAGCCATTTTTCATCTTCCCCAAGGGTCGTATTTTCTTCAAACAAAAACAGCCCCTCTGCAGATTTCAGCACCTCCCGTTTAAAAACCTTGTTCCACACCACAGGTGCGTAGTTATTTTCTCTCAAAAAAACCTTAAACGCCTCCGTGCCGCAACAGGTCTCCACCCTGCTTCTACTGCTGCCAGCAGCCTTTTGCACTCCTGTCCTGCTGCCTATCCCCTGCTCTGTACCAGCCCCCGTAAAGGCTTCATAGCTGCAGCAGGCGCTGTCCGTTCCGTTTTGCTCCATAGCGTCGATCAGCTCTGTATAGATTGTCCTTCCCACAAGATCGTCTGAGTCCGCATAGGTGATATATTCCCCACGGGCTTCCTGCAGTCCGGTGTTTCTTGCCGCACTCACTCCGCCATTCTTTTTGTGGATAACCCTGATCCTGTTATCCTTTAATGCACAGGCATCGCAGATTTCACCGGACTTATCCACAGAACCGTCATCTATCAACAGTATATGAATCTACGATCGAACAGCTGCAGGAACAGGTCGCTTCTTTAAAGAAGTCCTCCGAGAACGGTTCCGACCAGCTTCGCGCACTCCGGGAAGAAACGATACAGATCACGCGCCGTCAGAAGCGGGAAGCGGAGGATCTGATCCGCACCCTGCAAAGTCAGGTCATGGAAACCCTCAAGCAATTTCCGGCGCAGGATTCGACGCTTCAGCATCAGGTACGGGAGCAGGAGGGGCGTTTAATGGCCCAGGCAACACAGATCAAACAACAAAGCGCTCAGCTCGAGGCTCAGTCTGCGCAGATCAAACAGCAGCGCACTCAGCTCGAAGCTCAGTCTGCACAGATCGAAACCCTGCAGTCTGACCTTGCGAAAAAAGAGAAGGATCTGACCTCTCTTCGCAAGCAGCTGGCACAATCCGGAAACATCCTGCAGCAGGTACAGCAAAGCCTTGAAAGAGTTCAGCTGTCCGCAGCGCTTCCCCATTCGACCACGCCTTTCCCGACCCTGGAAGCGCCAAAAGCTGACAAGCCTCAGACAGACGATTCCCTTCCGGATCTGGAAAACCGGCTGGATAGGCTGTTCTCCGATACCTTAAACAATCTGAACAACTGTGAAAAGACCGCCCAGAATACTATTTTCCATCTCGTAAAATCCATCAGCTGATTTAGGAATACTTTTTCCTCGGATTGATTTTATACCACAGACACTGCAGACGATGATACAGTCTGTTTCCTAAAAGCCTTCTTAACCGAAGGCTTTTTTGTTCCTTTTCGTTCAGCCAGCTTCCATCATAGTGATGAATGGAAACCGTATGCTCTGTGATCTCTTTTTTTCGATGAAAATAGCTGACAGGAGCAAGGTATTGTGTTGGGAGAAAAACGATTCCGTCAATTTCCTGTTTTGTATTGTCAAGGCGCAGACCGAAGGTGCGCAGCGTCCGCGTATTGCGTCCGGGACAAGACTCTGTATCAAGTCTTCCATCCTCTTTGATAAAAGGAATATCCTCATAGTCCTTTAAAAGTGCACCGACGATCGGATGCCCTGCACGTGCACCAAATCCAAGGCCCGTTGCAATCCACATCTGACCATCTATCTCCTTTTCAAAGCCCATATAACCATCCAGCTCTGTAAGCTCATCCAGCGGTTTGATCAGCTCCACATCCACGTCCATATAAATTCCGCCCTGTTCATACACGATCTTTAACCGCGCATAATCACTGACAAATGCCCATTTTTTTTGCTCATAGGCCTCCCGTGCATATCGGTTTTCCGTCAGATCGAAATTATCCTCGTTCCATTCGATGATCTCATATTCAGGACAGTATTTTTTCCAGCTCTCAATACATTTCTTTGCCGACTCCGGCAGTGGATTTCTTCCAAACCAACAATAATGAATTTTCTTAGGAATACTCATTTAAAAATCTCCTCATAAAAATGTTCCAGGCGATCAATTGACGCTTTCAGGGAAAACTCTTCCCGGATAAGCTGCGCTCCTTTTTCTGAAAATTTCCTGCGCAGTCTGTCCTCCGATACCAACTTTGATAGAGTACAATGATGTTTGCAAAAGTGAAAAGGAAATAGACAAGCCACTAGGGGCTCCTGTAAAATGAAAGTTGTCGAGACAATCATACTGCAAAGGAGAGACCCTAATGGCTCACAAAAAGAATAACACAAATCTCACAGAATTACTACTGCAATGTATGACTCAGCCGGATCCCATGCTGAGCATGCTGGAATGGCTGTGCACACGGCTCATGGAGGCCGAGGTGGATCAGCAGCTGGGTGCAGAGAAAAGTCAGCGCACGGACGGAAGGAGCGGCTATCGCAGCGGCTACCGTCCTCGCCGTCTGGACACACGTATGGGGACGATGTACCTCATGGTTCCTAAGGTACGGCAGGGCGGTTATATCCCGTTCTTTGTCACAGAGCGCAAGCGCAGTGAAGCTGCGCTCATTCAGGTCGTTCAGGAGGCCTTTGTGCAGGGCGTATCCACCCGGAAGATGGAGAAGCTGGCCCAAAGCCTCGGCATCGAAAACCTATCCAGAAGTCAGGTCAGCGAGATGACGAAAGGTTTTAATGAGCAGGTCGATGAGTTCCGTAATCGACCTCTTTCCAATACTGTGTACCCGGTTCTGTGGGTAGATGCACTGTACGAAAAAGTTCGTGTAGACGGTAGAATTGTCAGTATGGCGATACTTATCGTGTTCGGTGTGGATGAAAATGGCCACAGAGATATCATCGCCGTGGAACCTATGGCCGAGGAATCCAGAAGCCCCTACGGAGTCTTGTTTCAAGACTTGAAGGATCGTGGTCTTACCACGCCCAAGCTGATCATTTCAGACGCTCACTCCGGGTTAGTTTCAGCAATACAGGAGTCCTTCCCTGGAGCCTCCTGGCAGCGTTGCAAGGTACATTTCATGCGGAATATCCTGGCTTATGTACCGCAGAAAGAGAAGAAATCCTTTGCATCTGTGATCAAGGAAATCTGGCTGGCACCCACCGCAGATCTGGCCAGAAAGCGGGCTTATGATGTGATGGATGCCTATGCCAAACGCTTTCCAAAGGCGGTTCAGTGCCTTGAAAACGGCCTGGAAGATTCCCTGACTTTCTACGCTTTTCCCAAACTGGATGCCAGAAAGATATCATCCTCCAACATGATTGAGCGGCTGAATCGTGAGATTCGGAGACGCACCAGTGTGGTAGGAATCTTCCCCAACGAGGCATCCTATGTCCGCCTGGTGACAACATATCTGATGGAGTATGCCGTGGACTGGTCTGTCTCAAGAGCCTACCTCAGCCAGGATTCCATTGAGGCAACGCTGCTCATTGCAGCTTAATTCCATTTTTCAGGAGTCCTTTTTGCGAACATCCCTTGACGCAGTCGTTCGTTATCCTGACCAAATACGTTGTTATGTAAATCCGCCAGCACCACTGCCCTTATATTCTCCCCGATCTTTTCCGAGGTCACGCGATAAAAGGTGGTTTCAAAGGTACTGTTATCCGACAGCTTCCACAAAACTCCTGCTCCGACTGCCAAAAACAGAAGAATTGCAAACAGTTTTAATCGTAATTTTCTGATTTTTATTTTCCTTTCCCTTTCGTACTTTTCCCAAATCTATGCTCTGTTATCCTATTTTTAGAATACCTTCTAATGCCGATGTTTGCAAGGTTTTTTCATAAAAAAGGGGGATCCTGATCCTATTTTTTTAACCATTTTATGATTCATTTTTTACAGGATCAAAAAGATATTTCAAAAAGTAAAAAGGTATGATACACTTAAGTTGGAAACGTTGCCAATTATGCATTATTACCAAAAAGAATGTGTTTTGTTTGGAAATATGTATAGCGGCAGACACGAAAATATTAAAATTCCGGGAGGACAATATATGTCAGCTGAAACAGAAACCCAATATAATCCTCAGTATGGCATTCGCAGAACCATTTTTTCGGATGAATATGATTTTCTGACCAAAATTGAGTCCGTTTGCGTTCAGGAGGATGGGCTGCATTTTGCAGTACGTACATGGAAGGATCGTACCGCAAAGGTCTGTGTCACATTTTTGACACCATCTGTATTCCGATTTGTTATGGTACCTGAGTTGACTTCCCAAAGTCACAGACAGGCCGTGCTGGAATCTGCGTCTGCTTCCGAGTCTGAAAGCAAAAATGCCAAACTTGTCGAGACCCAACATTGTTTTGTATATGAGACAGAACAGTTAAGTCTGCATTTCGAAAAAGATTACTGGGAAATGTCCGTATATCAAAATGGAAAATTGTTAACAAAGGAACAGGCCTTCGATACCAATGTCGACAATCGCTGGAAGCAGCTTCCGACAGGCTTTCAGGTAGATGCATCCGGAAAAAGCATTTCCACCTTCGAACAGTTTGTCCTGTTTTCTGATGAGATGTTCTGGGGCTTTGGTGAGAAGTTTACACACTTTAACAAGCGCGGACAGCGGATCGAATGCTGGCAGAAGGATGCGTTGTCAACCAACTCAGAGGATTCCTACAAAGGACATCCCTATTTTACAAGCAGCCGCGGATATTCCATCCTGTTAAACACCTTTACCCGTTCGTCTTTCGATATGGGGGCATCCTCATGGATCAGCTATCAGATCGGCAGTAATGACCCTGTATTGGATTACATTTTCTTAGCAGAAGAGAGTAAAGATTATAAGAAGCTGTTACAGCAATATCTGCAGCTTACCGGACAGATCCCTATGATTCCGCAGTGGGCGTTTGGTTTCTGGATGTCCAAATGCTCCTATATGAACCGTAAGGAAATCGAAGATGTGGTTGATAAGGCGGAACAGCTTGGTGTAGGCATTGATGTGATCCATATTGATGGCTGGCAGAAGCCGAATATGGCCGGTTTATGGGAATGGGATACCGAACGCTTCCCTGATCCCGAGGGAATGATCCGGGAATTAAATCAAAAGAATATTCATTTAAGTCTTTGGAACTATCCCTATTTGCAGGAAAATTCACCGGAATATCAGGCTCTGGCAGAGCGCGGATTCTTTATTAAAAATAAAGAGGGACAGCCGGCATTATTTAAAGCCACCGCTGACTCAGAGTATTTAAGTGCCTGCTTTGACTTTACAAATCCGGAATTTCTGGAATGGTACGGAGAACGGGTCAAGAAGATCGTCCGCATGGGCGTTTCTGTCATTAAAACAGATTTTTCTGAAGCAGTACCGAAGGATGTTGTATTCTATAATGGAATGAACGGATATGAAGGACATAATCTGCTGACCTATCTGTATGCAAAGAATATTTACGGATGGATGAAGGAAATCTGTGAAAAACGAGGAGAATTGCCCCTTCTTTGGGGACGCAGCGGTTATGCTGGTTCTCATACAATTCCGGCAGCATGGGCAGGAGACTCCTCCAGTGATAAAGCGACGCACAGTGCGATCCTTCAGGCCGGCCTTGGCATGGCAATGTCCGGTGTATCCTTCTGGGGTTATGATCTGGGCGGATTTTATCATACCGGTTATACCGGAAATGAGGAGCGCCCTGATGCAGAAGATTATCTTTCCTCTGTACAGATGGGACTTTGGATGCCCTTATCCAGAGCACATGGCAAAACACCGAGAGAGCCCTGGCAGTATGGGGATCTTGCCCTGGAAAGAGTGAAAGAATGGATCAATTTCAGACATCGTCTTGCTCCATATCTTTATCATACAGCCTGCCAGAGCCATCTTTTCGGCATTCCGATGCTTCGTCCGTTGGTAATGGAATATCCAAAGGATCCGATGGCGAAGATGCAGAATCTGTCGTATATGCTGGGAGATTCCTTATTGATCTCGCCCGCCTTTGACAGAGAGGAATACGATCTGTATCTTCCGGAAGGTCAGTGGAGAAATATTGAAAGCAAAGAAGTATATGAAGGCGGATCCTTTGTCCATGTAGAAACGAAATCCTTTGCAAATGGCGGTACCTCCCTTCTTGTTTTCCAGAAAGAAGGAACAAGTATTCCCTTACTTGCTCAAAAAGAAGTAATGCATGTACCTGCAACAGCATGGAAGCGTGAGGATTTGGATTTCATGACCTTCACAACAACAGATATCACAGAAAAAATCTATGTACCCGGTGAATGCGGCAAGGTTGAATTTATCCAGGTAGAAGCAAAGAAAAATGCTTAAAAGATGCAATACTAATGTCTAAAAAAGGGGCTTCGACAGAAACGCAGGTTTCTGCGAAGCCCTTTTTTGTAACACTTTTTATCTTTGCGCCAAATGAATCGCAGAGCAGGACTTCCTGCTCTACGATCACAGCCAAATTGCTTAAAGCACAATTACAGCGGCATCAAATGCCTCCACTTTTCCGTCAAAAACCTTTTCTGTAAGCAGCTCCTGTTTTTGCGCATACTCCTTAAATTCCTTCGTATGATTGCTGCAATTGAAAATCAGGGCAATGGTTTCTTCCCCATTTTTTCTTATCAGAACGATTGTCTCATCTTCATCCCTTGTGATGGATTCTGCCAATTCCCCTTCTACGATACAGGTATGTGCTTTTCGAACCTGCAGCAGTCGTTTATACCATTCAAACATCTCTTTATCCTGGTATTCTTCATCCCAGTACATGCCTCGTCTGCAGTCCGGATCATTTGCTCCCGGCATCGCATACTCATCCCCGTAATAAATCATAGGCATTCCCGGCAATAACAGTTGGAAGGCCGCTGCCAGATGCTGCTTTTTCTTATTGTCCTTACATAAATGTAAAAATCTTGCCGTATCATGGCTGTCGATCAGATTCCACATAAGAGGATAACATTTTTTGTGTAAGCGCCCTTTCAGGTATCCCAGATTCTGGACAAACTGGCTGACACTGATCTTTTCATCCGCAAGCAGATCTATCAGATTCAGATAAAAAGGATAATTCATGACCGTATCCCATTCATCTCCCTCCAGAAAATCTCCTGCATAATGCCAGATTTCCCCAATGATCAGCATATCCTTCTTTACTGCCTTGATTGCTCTTCTGAAGCGCTTCCAGAAGAAATGACTGATTTCATCTCCTACATCCAGTCTCCATCCGTCAATGTCACATTCCCTGATCCAATAGCACGCAACGTCCGTAATGTATTTTTCAACCTCAGGATTTTTCAGATTCAGCTTTGGCATTCCACCATAATATCCAAAGCACAAGAAGTTCGGAATCTCTCCCCATTTGCCCTTCAGTGGCAATTCATCGATATAATACCAGTCCAGATATTTGGATTTTTCACCCTTTTCCAGGATATCCTTAAATGCAAAAAACTCTTTTCCGGTATGGTTGAACACCGCATCCATAACCACCTTCATCCCGCGGTCATGTGCTTTTTGTACCAGCTCCTTAAGCTCCTCCTTTGTTCCAAAAGAAGGATCGATCTCATAATAATCAATGGTATCGTACTTATGGCAGGAGTTCGATTTGAAGCTGGGCGTCATATATATAACATCGATTCCCAGATCCTGAATATGATCCAGATGATCGATAATTCCTCTGAAGTCACCATGCAGGTCATCCATAGGCGTAATGGGTGCTTTATACCAAAGCTTTTTATCTACCGGCTGTGATGCTGCAAAACGGGATGGGAAGATCTGATACACAACCTTATTTGCCGCCCAATCCGGGACCTCAAACATTTCTTCCTCCCGAAGATTCTGCGGACAGTCAAACATTCTGTCTCTGTTCGTGATAGATTCCTTATCAAACTCGTAGTTGCCGTAATATACCTTTTCTCCCTGCATATCCGTAAATTCGAAGAAATAGCGGAGACAGATCAGGTGCATCCGAACCTGTGCTTCATAATAATCATGAAACTGTGAGGTAGCAACCTTTTTCATCACGATGGTCTTTCGCGTATCCTCACGCTTCATTGGGATATACTTATCCTCATAGTGAAGGATTATCTCCTTCATATCATCCTTCTTTACCTGCACGCGTATTACAAATAAATCCTTCTCGATCGCATAGCAGAATCTCTTATCCATATCATGGAAAATTGCGGAATATTCCATAGTATTTTTACTCCTTCTGATGTCTTCTTTTTCCGCCTTACAGAGATAAAATAAGCTCATGCATTACCGGTTTTACTTTGTTCAGATCGCCGCTTTCCGGACACTGAACGGCTACGATCAGTCCCTTCTTCGGCAACACCATCGTCAGCTGTCCATATGCACCATCTGCACGATAGGAATCCTCATACGGGTTTCTCCAAAACTGGTAGCCATAACCGCAAACCCATATATCGTTTCCGGGATTCGGTGTTTCGATCTGCTTTGCGGTTGCTTCTTTGATCCATGCAGGATCTACCAGCTGCTGTCCTTTCCATTTTCCATCCATCAGATATACCTGACCGATCTTAAGCATATTGGAAAGCGTCATGAACATGCCGCCGCCACCGATCGGATGTCCCTGAGGACAGTTTTCCCAGATCGGAAAGCCCTGTCCGAGGGGTTGAAAAAAGCGCTCATACAGATACTCTGAAAGCCGTTTTCCCACTGCCTTTTCCACCATACGGCCTGCCAGAATGCTGTCTGCCGTTGAATAGACGAATTCGCTGCCCGGCTGTACCTTTACGGGTCTGCTCAGCATATATTTGACATAATCCGGCGCACCGACACCTGCACGTCTGTTTGCGCCCATCAGATATGGTTCATGGAAACCGCTCGACATCATAAGAAGATGACGCAGACGGATTTCAAACAGCTCCGGCTGTGCATTTTCCGGAACCGCCTCCGGGAAAAACTCTGCCAGTCTGTCATCCAGTGACAGCTTACCATCGGCAATTGCCAGACCGACTGCTGTGCTCATATAGCTCTTTGTGTGAGAATAGATATTTCTCGCCTGATCCGGTGTAAAATGATGCTCCATCAGGATCTTTTCCCCGTCAGCAATTGCAATGCCTTCTACACCAAGATGCTTGTCATAGACCTCTTTTACAAAATTGTAAAACTGCTTTTCCATAACCATACCCTCCATTTTGTAAATGCTGCAGCGCCTTGCGCCGCCGCAAACGCGTGTCAGAGCGTTTCTCAGCCCTTCGCTTTTTTTGCTTTCAGCCAGCTTTTGCAGACATCCGGATAGTTGGTGATGACGCCATCACAGCCCCACTCATACATATTTTCCAGATCGTCCATATTGTTAATCGTCCATACATTGACCTCGATGCCGTTTTTATGACAGAGCTCTACCTCTTCCTTCGTCAGTCCTTCAATGCCCGGATGATAACATTCAAACCCAAACTTTTTGCAGTAATAGCCTGCATTTGCGATGCCGCCATTTCCCACGAGAGCACCGGTTTTCATATCCGGCATAAAATCCTTGCAGGAGAGTGCAGACAGATGGTTGAAGGAGGAAATGATGATCCGCTCCTTTAAGCCAAAGCGCTCGATCAGCTCCATCGTCTTTTTCTCCAGCTCCTCGTAATAGTACACGCTGCTCTTGATCTCCACGTTGGTAATCAGCGAATTGCCGGATGCCCATTCGCAGTATTCCTCAAAGGTCGGAATTGGCTGAAAGCCGTAGACTTCCTGCCATTTTCCGCCCGCATTGCAGCTTTTTAACTCGCCTAAAGTGTAATCCCGTACATTTCCGGTAAAGTCCGTCAGGTCGTCCAAATATTCATCGTGGATAATGACAACCTCACCGTCCTTTGTGAGCTGGACATCCAGTTCGATTCCGTCACAGCCGCTTTCCAGAGCCTTCCGGAAAGCCAGCATCGTATTCTGCGGATATCTTCCGCTGAAACCTCTGTGTGCAAAAATCTTCATCGTCTTATTCATCCTCTTCTGTCTCTTCCGGCATGGTAATATGCTCCTCCGCCGGGTCGTCGTCTTCCTCTTGGTCAACTTCACTCGGCTTTGATACATCTTCCATTGCATCGTCTACATCGTCAAATTCCTGATTTCCGTCCGATACCTTTTCCCGTACCTTGGCAATCTGTGCTACGGTTACGCCTACATCCAGGTTGATCAGCTTCACGCCGGATGTAATTCTTCCCAACTGGGAAACATCATCCATACGGATCTGAATGATAATGCCCTCTGTCGTGATCATCATGATCTCGTTTTCATCCGTAACGGCTTTTACACCGATAACATAGCCGGTCTTTTCCGTGATCTTATAGCACTTCACGCCCTTGCCGCCGCGGTGCTGTACCGTAAATTCGTCCATCGAGGTACGCTTGCCCATACCGTTTTCAGAAACGATCAGCAGCGAATCTCCCTGATGGTCTAACTGCATGCCGACAATTTCATCGTTGTCAGACAGCGTCATACCGATCACGCCCATCGACGTTCTGCCGGTATTTCTGACGTCGGTTTCCTTGAAACGAATGCACATGCCGTCTCTCGTTACGAGGAAAATCTCGCTGTCCGCATTCGTTACCTTCACCTCGATCAGTTCGTCGTCCTCCCGCAGGTTAATCGCCGCAAGGCCGTTCTTTCTGACGTTGCTGTATTCCAGAATCGGGGTCTTCTTGACGATACCCTTTCTGGTTACCATGAACAGGTTGTCGTCCTTTTCGTAATCCTTTACCGGAATGATGGCGGAAATTTTTTCTTCCGGAGCAAGCTGCAGCAGGTTGATGATTGCCGTACCCCGCGCAGTACGTCCAGCTTCCGGTATCTCGTATGCTTTCAAACGATAAACGCGTCCAAAATTCGTAAAGAACATCACATAATGATGTGTTGTCGTCATCAGAAGATCTGCGATAAAGTCTTCCTCGATCGTCTGCATACCCTTGATGCCTCTGCCGCCGCGGTTCTGCGCCTTAAAGTTATCGACGGTCATTCGTTTGATATAACCAAGGTTCGTCATGGCGATGATCGTATTCTCTCTCGGGATCATATCCTCCATGGAAATATCGAATTCATCATAGCCGATCTTACTTCTTCTGTCGTCGCCGTATTTGTCTTTGATCACAAGCAGCTCGCTGCGGATAACGCCCAGCAGACGCTTCTCGTCCGCCAGAATTGCCTTTAATTCTGCAATTTTTTTCAAAAGCTCCTGATGCTCTGCTTCCAGCTTTTCATGCTCCAGACCGGTCAGCGCACGCAGACGCATATCGATAATTGCCTGTGCCTGTACGTCGGTCAGACCAAAGCGTTCGATCAAACGATCCTTGGAGATCTGAGGGGTCTGGCTGCTGCGGATGATCTGGATGACCTCATCGATATGATCCTGTGCGATCAGCAAGCCCTGTAAAATATGGTCGCGCTCTTCGGCTTTATTTAAATCATATTTTGTCCGTCTGGTAACGACATCTTCCTGATGGGCGATGTAGCATTTGAGCATATCCAGCAGGCTCAGCACCTTCGGCTGTCCATCTACCAGTGCCAGCATAATAACGCCGAAGGTATCCTGCATCTGGGTGTGCTTGTAAAGCTGATTTAAGATAACGTTTGCGTTCGCATCCCTGCGCAGCTCAATGACAACTCTGGTGCCCTCACGGTTGGATTCATCTCTCAGATCTGTGATGCCGTCAATACGCTTTTCTTTATGCAGATCTGCAATCTTCTCAATCAGCTTCGCCTTGTTTACCATGTAGGGAAGCTCCGTCACGATGATCTGGCTTTTGCCATTTGGAAGCGTCTCGATATTGGTCACGGCGCGGACACGGATTTTGCCGCGTCCTGTCCGGTATGCCTCTTCCACGCCGCGGGTTCCTAAAATCACGCCGCCGGTCGGGAAATCAGGCGCTTTGACGATGCCCATGATCTCTTCGATTTCGGTGTCGCGGTCTTCCAAAATGCGGTTGTCCATGATCTTTACGACCGCATCGACCACCTCCCGCAGGTTGTGGGGAGGAATGTTGGTCGCCATGCCGACTGCAATACCAGAGGTACCGTTTACCAGCAGATTCGGATAACGGGAGGGCAGTACAACCGGCTCTTTTTCCGTTTCATCGAAGTTCGGTTCAAAATCAACGGTGTCCTTGTTGATGTCCGCCAGCATCTCCATCGAGATCTTGGACAGTCTCGCTTCGGTGTATCGCATCGCTGCAGGGCCGTCGCCATCCTCAGAGCCGAAGTTTCCGTGACCGTCAACAAGGGGATAACGGGTATTCCATTCCTGCGCCATATTGACCAGCGCTCCGTAGATAGAGCTGTCGCCGTGGGGATGATATTTACCCATCGTATCACCGACGATACGCGCACATTTACGATGCGGCTTATCCGGTCCGTTATTTAACTCGATCATGGAGTACAGAACACGTCTCTGTACCGGCTTTAAGCCGTCGCGGACGTCCGGGAGGGCTCTGGCAGCGATTACGCTCATTGCGTAATCGATATAAGATTCCTCCATTTTTTTCTTCAGATCGACTTCTTCTATTTTGTCAAAAATATTATCTTCCATCTTTCCTCTTACCCAGCCGCCCAGGCGGCATTCCAATCAGTTTTCTAAATATCCAGATTCTTTACGAACTGAGCGTTCTCTTCGATAAACTTCCGGCGGGGTTCCACCTGGTCGCCCATCAGCGTTGTGAAGGTCAGATCCACTTCGGATTCCGTCTCTTCATCCATGCAGACCTTTAACAGGATTCTGTGCTCGGGATCCATCGTCGTCTCCCAGAGCTGTTCTGCATCCATCTCACCCAGACCTTTGTAACGCTGGATTTTGTTATTCTGATCTCTGCCGACCTCGTTGATAATCGCCGCCAGCTCTTCGTCGCTGTAGGCGTACCAAACCTTTTTATTCTTTTCCAGCTTATACAGCGGGGGTTTTGCCAGATAAACATGTCCCTGCTTGATCAGCTCCGGCATAAACCGGTAAATAAAGGTCAGCATCAGAGTTGCGATATGCGCACCATCCACATCGGCATCCGTCATGATAACAATCTTATGATACCGCAGCTTGCTGATATCAAAGTCCTCATGAATACCGGTTCCGAATGCGGTAATCATCGCCTTGATTTCGGCATTGGAAAAAATCTTGTCCAGACGGGCTTTTTCTACGTTCAAAATCTTGCCGCGCAGGGGAAGGATCGCCTGCGTCGCACGGCTTCTTGCCTTCTTTGCAGAGCCGCCCGCGGAATCACCCTCTACGATGTAAATCTCGCAATTTTTCGGATCTTTATCCGAGCAGTCTGCCAGCTTGCCGGGCAGGGCTGTATTTTCCAGCGCAGTCTTTCTTCTCGTCAAATCCCGCGCCCTTCTTGCCGCTTCCCTTGCACGCTGCGCCAGAACGGACTTTTCTACGATCGTCTTTGCAACGGACGGGTTCTGCTCCAGGAAATACGTCAGCTGTTCGCTCACCACGCTGTCCACAGCGCTTCTCGCCTCGGAGTTTCCCAGCTTCTGCTTGGTCTGTCCTTCAAACTGGGGATCCTCGATCTTGACACTGATGATCGCAGTCAGACCTTCACGGATATCATCTCCGGACAGGTTGGGCTCGTTATCCTTTAACAGTTTATTACTTCTCGCATAGTCGTTAAACGTCTTTGTCAGCGCATTCCTAAAGCCCACCAGATGCGTACCGCCCTCCGGCGTATTGATATTATTGACAAAAGAGAACACACTCTCGTTGTAGGAATCGTTGTGCTGCAGTGCAACCTCGACGTAAACATTGTTTTTCGTGCCCTCAAAGTACATTACCTTGTCATAAAGCGGAACCTTGCTGCCGTTTAGATAGGTGACGAACTCCCGGATACCGCCCTCGTAGTGGAAGGTTCTTGTGTGGGGCTCTTCCCCGCGCAGGTCTGTCAGGGAAATCTTTAATCCCTTAGTCAGAAATGCCATTTCCCGCAGACGTGTCTTTAAAATATCAAATTCGTAAACCGTCGTCTCGGTAAAAATCGTCGCATCCGGCTTAAACGTTACTTTTGTTCCGGTTTTTTCTGCATCACAGGTTCCGATCTCCTTCAACGGATAGCAGACATGACCACGCTCGTAACGCTGCTTGTAAACCTTTCCGCCCTGACAGATTTCGACCTCCAGCCAGTCAGAAAGCGCATTTACAACGGATGCGCCTACGCCATGGAGACCGCCGGAAACCTTGTATCCGCCGCCGCCGAATTTACCGCCGGCGTGCAGGATCGTGAAAACAACCTCTACTGCAGGAATGCCCGCTTTGTGGTTGATTCCAACCGGAATGCCTCGTCCGTTATCGACAACCGTGATCGAGTTATCTTCGTTGATCGTTACTTCAATGTGGTCACAGAAGCCTGCCAGTGCCTCGTCCACCGCATTATCTACAATCTCGTAAACCAGGTGATGCAGACCTCTGGAAGAGGTGGAACCGATATACATGCCCGGCCGTTTGCGGACCGCTTCCAGACCCTCCAGAATCTGAATTTGATCTGCTCCGTATTCAACGCTCATTTATATTCCTCCATTCTGGCCGGCATCCACCGTCCCGTTTGCTACTCTGAAAACTTTATTGATCTCAAACCGGTTGTTGACAAAATCATCCAGACCGGTACAGGTAATAATCGTCTGAATGTCCCCGATACTGTTCAGCAGGTAATTCTGACGGTTGCTGTCCAGCTCCGACAACACGTCGTCTAATAAAAGCACCGGCGTATCCTTTGTCATCTTTTTGACAAGCTCAATCTCGGAAAGCTTTAACGACAGCGCCGCCGTCCTCTGCTGTCCCTGGGATCCGAATTTACGGATATCCACGCCGTCTGCCAGGAATGAAAAATCATCCCGGTGCGGACCCGTTGATGTCATCTTCAGACGAATATCCCGCTCCTGGTTACGGTGCAGTGCCTCTGCAAAATTCTCGCTCGTCACATCCGGTTCATACACAACCTTTAAATGCTCCCTGCCTCCGGAAAGACGGCTGTGAATCTCTCCGATGATGTCGTTTAGCTGCTCCGTAAAGGTGATCCTTCTCTCGATCACCTGGCTGCCAAACGCCGCCATCTGGTCATCCCAGACCGACAGCGTATCCCGCAGGGACGGATTCTGGTAAATATCCTTTAACAGCCGGTTGCGCTGGTTCACAATCCGGTTGTAATGGTTTAAGTTGTACAGATATCCTGCATCCAGCTGACACAGCTCCATGTCCACGAAATGTCTGCGCTCTGCCGGACCGTTCTTGATAATGGACAGATCTTCCGGGGAAAAAAATACCACGTTCATAATGCCCAGAAGCTCCGCCGCTTTTTTGATGCGGGTCCCGTCAATCGCAATGCCCTTGGATTTGTTTTTCCGAAGGTGCATGTCGATGCGGATTTCGTCTTCTTTTTTCTCGAGATAGGCACGGATATGTGCCTCCTCCTCGTTGAAATTTACGATATCCTTATCCTTGGCGCCTTTATGGGACTTGGTTGTCGCACACAGATAAATTGCCTCTAAGATATTGGTTTTTCCCTGTGCGTTATCGCCGTATAAAATATTTGTCCCCCGGTCGAAGGAAAGGTTTAACAGGCTGTAATTCCGAAAATTGGATAATTCCAGCGATTTAATAACCATAGTTCCTCTTTCTGTCAGATCGGTGTATGAAAATTCACTCGATCTTTAAGGTCTGTCCGTCATATTCTACCACGTCTCCGGGCACCAGCTTTTTACCGCGTGCGGTTTCTACCTGTCCGTTTACTTTGACAAGCCCGTCTTGTACAGCGAATTTGGCGTCGACGCCGGACTCCACAAAGCCCGCTGCCTTTAAAGCCTGTCCAAGCTTGATAAATTCATCTCTGATCCGATAGGTCTGCATGAATCGTTCCTTCTTTCCTACGCCATTTTCCGGCGTTTTTGCAGTTAAACAGTTGTAAAGTTAACAGGGAGAATCAGGTAAATGTAGCTGTTCTCCTCATTGCGGATAAAGCAGGGAGCCTTTGGATTAACCAGATAAATCGTGATCTGTTCATCGTCAATGACTCTCAGTGCATCGATCAAAAATCTCGGGTTGAAACCGATCATCAGATCCTTTCCGCTCTTTTCGATATCGATCTGCTCGTCCATGCTGCCGATGGCAGAGTTGATTTTCAGCTCCATCAGACCGTCCGTAATGTTAATAATGATCGGCTTTTTGTCGCCTTCCTTTACGAGCAGAGTCGCACGGTCGATACAGCTTAACAATTCACGTTTGTTGATTGTCACCTTTGTCTCATAATCGCTGGAAAGCATCTGGTCAATGCGGAAATACTCGCCTTCAATCAGTCTGGATACAACGGTTGTCTGATCAAATTCAAACACAACCTGATTGTCGGTAAAGAACAGGGATACATCTTTTTCTGTTTCACCGGAAAGAATCTTGCTGACTTCATTCAGGGTCTTACCCGGGATAACAACTTTCTGGGGTTCGTAGGTATCCTTCAGCTGAATTTTCCGGATAGAAATGCGGTGTCCGTCGAGGGAAACCACCTTCAGCTCATCGCCGTTAATTTCAAACAGTTCGCCGGTCATCAGACGGTTGTTATCGTTGTCAGCAATCGAGAAAATCGTCTGACGGATAACTTCTTTCAATGTGAACTGAGAAATAACAATGCTGTTGCTGCGCTCTATTTCCGGCAGATAAGCGAAGTCATCGCCGCATTTTCCGGCAATATTGAATTTCGCTTTTTCACAAGTTATCAGAGTTTGATAGCTATTGTCAGATAGTATCGTAATATCGTTATCCGGTAATTTTCTGACAATTTCAAGAAAAATCTTTGCATCCAGCGCAATAACGCCAGGTTCTTCAATCGTGCCTTCTACAATGGTCTCAATGCCGAGTTCCATATCGTTGGCAGTCAGTTTGATACATCCCTGGGTACAGTCAACTAAAATGCATTCGAGGATTGTCATAGTTGTTTTGGCAGGAACTGCTTTGGAAACAACCTGAAGTCCGTTTAATAGCTCTGATTTCGGACAGATAAATTTCATATGTGAAAAACTCCCTTCTTTTAACTGTGTGTTCTGTGACTTATCCACATCCACTGGGTTTTCCAAAGACACCCGGCGCGGGATGGCCTGCCGGAGCGCAAACAAAGATATAAATAATTAAATTCGTAATCTTTCTTAATAGGCGTTGTTGAAATGTGGATAAGTATCACAAGCCCTGTAAAATAGCGGAAAACAGGAAACGGTTATCCTGTGTACAACCTTAGGATAAGTCGGGGATTACGACCAGGTTATACACAGATCTTCTTTTTGATCGTTTCAACCTTGCCGGCCAATTCGTCGTTATTTTTTAACTCATCCTCAATTTTATTCACACCGTGGATAATTGTAGTGTGGTCTTTTTTGCCGAGCAGTTTGCCAATATTGACATAGGAAGTATCCGTCAGCTTCCTGCACAGATACATGACAACCTGACGCGGCTGAACGAATTCGGAGTTCCGTTTTTTGGAAGTAATATCTTCCGGAGTAACGCCGAAGTGTTCCGCAACGACTTCTATAATCAGTTCCGGTGTGATTTCCTTTGGTTTGTCAGGATTTATAATGTCTTTTAAGGCGTCTTCTGCCAGTTCCATTGTAATTTCACTCTGGTTCTCAATCTTGGATTTGGCAATAATTCTGTTAAAAGCGCCCTCCAGTTCCCGGATGTTGGACTTAATATTGGTAGCAATGTATTTAAAAATCTCATCATCAACGGGTTTATTACATGCCTCGGCGTTTTTGCGCAGGATCGCCATTCGGGTTTCATAGTCAGGCGGCTGGATGTCCGCAATCAGGCCCCAGTCGAAACGGGAACGGAAACGTTCTTCCAGGGTTTCCATTTCTTTTGGCGGCTTATCGGAGGACAGTACGATCTGTTTGCCTGCGGAATGCAGCACGTTAAAGGTGTGGAAAAATTCTTCCTGTGTACTTTCTTTTCCTATAATAAACTGAATATCGTCGATCATCAGGACATCTACGGTCCGGTATTTTTCGCGCAGCTTTGTCATGGCGGTCGCGTTACCGCTTCGGATGGATTCGATTACTTCGTTGGTAAAGGATTCCGAAGTGACATAAAGAACTTTCATATTCGGATTCTGCTCCAGGATGAAGTGCCCGATCGAATGCATCAAATGCGTTTTTCCCAGACCGGCGCCGCCGTAGATAAACAGCGGATTGTAGGCATTTCCGGGAGATTCCGCAACTGCGAGACAGGCGGAATGAGCGAATTTGTTGTTATTGCCGACAATGAAGGTGTCGAACTTGTACTTGGGGTTTAAATTCGCCTGTTCGTAATTGATGTTATTTATATTAGAAGAGGGAGACTTTAAATCGGTATCCGTATCGGCGGCCTTCTCTTTTTCGAGGATGAATGAAATATCGTAATCATGATCCATCATCTCGGAAATGGTTACCTTAAAATAATTGCTGTACTTGTTGGAGATGTAGTTGAGGGCATGAGCCTGTCCGGTCGGAATCTGGATGTAGACAGTATCATCCTTTACATCATAAAACTGCAGGGGTTCAATCCAGGTATTATAGGAAATGTTGGTAAGATCATATTCCGTGTGGATTGTCTGCTTGATCATCTCCCAGTTTTCCCCAATAAAATGCATAAAAAGCCTCCTCATCTGTGACCGTCACTAAAGAAACCCCAAAAAAGGGTATAAAATCCCCTTTGAGATTTATTCTATTCTATAATAAACGAATTGTTCAAAAATGGCAAATGTTAATTACTCCACGGATCATGTCCACAAAAGCTGTGGATATCCCCAAACAGAGAGTAGTTGACGTGGATAATTATGAGGATTATGTGGATAAGTGGAATACACATATACACATTGTATTTTCTGGGGATTCTGTGGGTAGAGTGGGGATAAATAATGGGTTATCCACAAGTTTTCCACATTTTGTGGATAATGTTATGTAAATCTGTGGATCTGTGGATTCGAAAATCCACAGATGTTTATAAACTAGATCTTGTGGAAAAATAATTTTGCCGATAACAATATCTTGTATTGTGTAAAATAACGATTTTGAAAAGATTTCTATAGAAAAATTTTCCAGGTTCAAAAATCCTTTAAAATACAGGAAATTGCTTGACTTATCGAATTTCTGCCTATATAATGTCAATGATATTTTCCGATACATGTCATAAATATGCCTTATAGCAGATAAGGCCTGAAAGGGAGGTGTAGCTTTCATGAAGATGACATTTCAGCCTAAGAAAAGGCAGCGTTCCAAAGTACACGGCTTCAGAGCAAGAATGAGCAGTGCTGGCGGCAGAAAAGTATTAGCAGCCAGAAGAGCAAAAGGAAGAAAGAGATTATCCGCATAGGCCGCAGTTTTGTGGCCTATTTTCTCTATGGAGACAATTTCATGAGATTTACGCAGTCGTTGAGAAAGAACCGGCAGTTCCAGGAGGTTTACAAAAAAGGCGTTTCCCGCGCCAACAGGTATTTGGTCATGTATGTATTGGAGAATCATCAGGATGAAAACCTGCTCGGGATTTCCGTAAGTAAAAAAGTCGGCAACAGCGTGGTTCGGCATCGCGTGAAAAGGCTCGTAAAGGAAAGCTATCGATTACATGAGGATATATTTAATAGTGGTTTAAATATAGTAATCACAGCGCGGGCTTCTGCAGCATCCATTTCATTTGAACAGATGGAGAGCGCAGTATTACACCTTGGAAGGCTTCACCACATTATGAAAGAAGAAACCAAAACGGAATGTGAAGCCGATCAATCGAATTGAAAATGATGAAAACTATTCTGATCGCAATGATAAAATTCTACCGGCGGTATCTGTCTCCTTTAAAGACAACGAAATGTCCCTATTTTCCGACCTGTTCGGAATACGGACTGGAAGCCGTAGAGAAATATGGCGCGTTAAAAGGCGGACTGCTTGCCGTCTGGAGGATTTTAAGGTGCAATCCTTTTTCCAAAGGAGGGTATGATCCGGTCCCGTAAACCGGAATCAAAAAGCAGGAGGAAATATCATTGAATGCTATTTTATTAACACAGTATGGCGGCTCTATCCTTGGACCGATTGCCAAAGTGCTCGGCTGGATCATGAACGGCATATTCTGGGTGCTGGACAAAATCGGGATTCCGAATATTGGTCTGGCAATTATTATTTTTACGATCGTTATTTATCTGCTTCTGATGCCGTTTACCATTAAACAGCAGAAGTTCTCAAAGCTCAGCGCGAAGATGAACCCGGAGCTTCAGGCAATCCAGAAGCGATATGAGGGCAAAAAGGATAACGATTCCATGATGGCGATGCAGCAGGAGACCAAGGCGGTTTATGCAAAGTACGGCGTATCTCCCACAGGCAGCTGTGTGCAGATGCTGATCCAGATGCCGATCCTGTTTGCTTTGTATCGTGTGTTTATGAACGTACCGGCTTATGTAAACCAGGTAAAGGAAGCATTTTTCCCGATGGTGGAAAAGCTTGCCAACACAGCCGGCAGTGCAGAATTTTTGAGTAACTCGGAGAACTTCTCCAATGCTGCAATGTATGCAAAGCAGTTTGCCAACGAGGCATTTACCTCCGGCAATGCAGAGTACATTCAGAACACTTTTATTGATGTTTTATATAAAGCATCGACTTCAGAATGGAAAAATCTGGCGGATCACTTTCCGACGCTGGCGACAGAGATCACGGATACCATGCAGAAGATGGAGCATTATAACAATTTCCTTGGTCTGAACATGGGTAACTCTCCGTCCTATATGGTACATGAAGCGATCGCAGCAGGCGCATGGCTGATGGTTGTTGCAGGTCTGGCAATTCCGGTTCTGTCTGCTTTAACCCAGTGGCTGAACGTTAAGCTGATGCCCCAGGCTTCTGATACGTCTTCCAATAATGACAACAGCAGCATGGCAGCTTCCATGAAGATGATGAATAACGTAATGCCGATCATGTCTGCGGTATTCTGTTATACATTGCCTTCCGGTATGGGTCTTTACTGGATTGCCGGTTCTGTTGTAAGAAGCGTGCAGCAGGTGCTGATCAACAAGCACATCGATAAGATGGATATTGACGCGCAGATCAAGAAAAATCTGGAGAAGCGGGATGCGAAGCTGCGCAAGCAGGGAATTGATCCTGCGAAGCTCAATAACTACGCCAACATGAGCACGAGAAATGTAAAAACCAGTTCTGCACCGGCCGCCACAAAGGCAAAAGCTCCTTCCATGACACAGGAACAGAAGGAAGAAGCAATGCGTAAGGCAACGGAATATTATAACAAAAATGCAGCCAAGCCCGGAAGTCTTGCTTCCAAGGCAAATATGGTAAGGGATTACAACGAGAAGAATAATAAGTAAATAACAGGAGGGGTCAGCATGGATTTCCAAAGATTTTCGGCAAAAACAGTTGGCGATGCGGTAACAGCGGCCTGCCAGCATTTTTTAGTGACAAGCGACAAGCTGGAATATGAAATTCTGGAAGAGGGCTCTACCGGCTTCCTTGGATTCAATGCAAAACCGGCAGTCATTCAGGCAAGGGTAAAGGTTACCGTTGAGGATAAGGCGCTTCAGTTTTTGAATGATGTATTTGCAGCCATGAAGATGGATGTTGTGATGGATATCGCTTACGATGAAGTTGAAAAACATTTAGACATCGATTTAAAGGGCGATGAAATGGGAATCCTGATCGGTAAGAGAGGACAGACGCTGGACTCTTTACAGTATCTGGTATCTCTGGTAGTAAATAAGGATTCTGAAGACTATATCCGCGTAAAGGTGGATACAGAAGATTACCGCAAGAGAAGAAAAGAAACCCTTGAAAATCTGGCAAAGAATATTGCCTATAAGGTAAAGCGCAGCAGAAGACCTGTAGCGCTGGAGCCGATGAATCCTTATGAGAGAAGGATCATTCATTCCGCTCTTCAGAATGATAAATATGTTACAACCCACAGCGAAGGAGAAGAGCCTTACCGCCACGTTGTTGTAACGCTGAAGAAGAACGGTGAGAGATAAAGTATTTAGGAACCGGCGGTGTCAAAGCTGCCGGTTCTTTTTCATCGTATAGGAAACTTCGTTTCCATACGATAAAAACGCTCCGCGAGGATCGCACTGCGGCGGAGAGGAAAATGTCGCATACGCGACCCGCCGCAGGCGAAGAATCCTGCGTTGCAGGATTCTATTTCTATTCATCGTATAGGAAACTTCGTTTCCATACGATAAAAACGCTCCGCGAGGATGCGCACTCGGCGCAGGGGTAGATGGTTGCTAAAGCAACCGCGCCTCGGCGCGAGAATGTGCCAAGGCACATTCTTTTTCATGGAGGTAGTATGAAATCAGATACCATTGCAGCGATTGCAACGGCATTGTCTGATGCGGGAATCGGCATTATCCGCATCAGCGGTCCGGAGGCGATTGCGGTTGCGAACCGGGTTGTGGTCAATAAGAAGAAAGAACACACACTGAAAAACTGGCAGACGCATACGATTCATTATGGTTTTGTCGAAGAAAACGGAACGATTCTGGACGAGGTTATGGTTTCTGTCATGAAAGCGCCCAGAAGCTATACGACAGAGGACACGGTAGAAATCAACTGCCACGGCGGCGTGCTTTTAACCAAACGTGTGCTGGAGGCTGTCCTGCATGCCGGTGCGAGGATGGCGGAGCCGGGCGAATTTACGAAACGAGCGTTTTTGAGCGGCAGAATCGACTTATCCGAAGCTGAGGCGGTTATGGATCTGATTCAGGCGAAAAACCAGTTTTCGATGCAGGCGTCGATCAAACAGCTTCGTGGCTCTGTTGCAGAGAAAGTGAAGAGCCTGCGTGCGGCGCTTTTATATGAAATTGCATTTATCGAATCCGCGTTAGATGATCCGGAGCATATCAGTACAGAAGGCTATCCGGAAAAACTCGGCAAAATCACGCAGGAGCTTTTAGGAGAGATCGGAAAGCTGATCGCGTCCGCAGAGGACGGACTTTTACGTAAAGAAGGCATCCGCACTGTCATTGTCGGAAAGCCGAATGCTGGAAAATCGTCCCTGTTAAACCTGTTGGTCGGAGAAGAGCGCGCGATTGTAACGGATATCGCAGGCACGACGCGCGATGTGCTGGAGGAATCCATCCGGTTAAAGGGAATCAGTTTGAATATCATTGATACTGCGGGAATCCGCAGCACGGATGATGTCGTGGAAAAAATCGGTGTAGAGCGGGCGATGCAGTATGCAAAAGAGGCAGATTTAATTCTGTATGTGGTTGACTCGTCGCGCCCGCTGGACGAAAACGACAGGCAGATTATTGAGATGATCCGGGATCAGAAGGTCATCGTACTGCTTAACAAATCAGATCTGGAAGCGGCTGTCAGCGAAACGGATTTGCAGGAAGCGTTCGGCGGCAGGGAGGTTTCCATGATCCGCACTTCTGCAAAGAAAAATGCCGGAATCGAGGAATTTGAGCAGCTTCTGGAGCAGATGTTTTTCCATGGAGAAATCCGTTCGGAGGACGAGGTGGTTATCACGAGCATGCGCCACAAAGAAGCGCTCTGCGAGGCGTATGACAGCCTGAAAATGGTTCAGAAAAGCCTGGAAGACGATATGCCGGAGGATTTCTATTCCATTGACCTGATGAGCGCGTACGCGTCCCTGGGTCGGATTATCGGGGAAGAGGTCGGTGATGATCTGGTAAACGAGATTTTCTCCAAATTCTGCATGGGAAAATGATCGCACCAGGCGTCGAAAAGTCTTGAAGAGATATTTTTTTGAAGTTGGAAAAAGCCAGGAAGCGAAAAGTCTCTGGGAAAAGGTTTCGTAAATGGTTTTCACCAGCGGCAGTGAGCAGGGGTGTAGAGCACTGCTCACAGAAATAGTTGCCGGAAACGCAGGATTCGTGTATGATTGGTGCAGAAAGTATGCGATGATTCATGACAATAGAATGCTTGCAGAGCGTGCATTCTATTGTTCATGACAAAAGAATGCTTGCAGAGCGTGCATTCTATTGTTTAGGACAATGGAATGTTCGTATGGTGCGCATTCTATTGCAGAAAAGCACAGAAAATAAGGCGGAAAAGATGGCTCAGATAACAGAAAAAGTTGATGTATGTGTAATTGGGGCAGGTCATGCCGGATGTGAAGCGGCGCTGGCGTGCGCGAGAATGGGACTGGAAACGGTTATTTTTACGGTAAGCATCGAAAGTATTGCGCTGATGCCGTGCAATCCGAATATCGGCGGTTCTTCGAAAGGACATCTCGTCCGGGAGCTGGATGCGCTCGGCGGCGAGATGGGAAAAAATATCGATCATACCTTTATTCAGTCAAAGATGCTCAACGCATCGAAGGGTCCTGCGGTGCATTCGCTGCGGGCGCAGGCGGATAAAGCGGAATACAGCAGACGGATGCGGCAGATTCTGGAAAATCAGGAGCATCTGGTTATTAAGCAGGCAGAAGTCTGCGATCTTTTATGGGATGATGTGAATGCAGATACGGTTTCTGAAAAAGCCGGTGCAACAAAAAAAATCCGTGGTGTGCGGACATTTACGGGAACGGTATACGAAGCCAAAGCGGTTATTTTGTGTACTGGAACCTACTTAAAGGCACGCTGCCTGTGCGGAGAATCCATCACCTATACCGGGCCGAACGGACTGCAGGCGGCAAATCACCTGACAGACAGCCTGAAAGAAATGGGCATTGCGATGCGCCGTTTCAAGACGGGAACGCCTGCGAGAATGGATAAAAGGAGTATTGATTTTTCCAAAATGGAAGAACAGTTCGGTGATCCGAGGGTTGTGCCGTTTTCCTTTTCTACTGACCCGGAAAGCGTACAGATTGATCAGGATTCCTGCTGGTTGACCTATACGAACGAAAAAACGCATGAGATCATCCGGGCAAACCTGGATCGTTCTCCGATTTATGCGGGAATTATTGAAGGGACGGGACCGAGATATTGTCCGTCTATCGAGGATAAGGTTGTAAAATTTGCAGATAAAGAACGCCATCAGGTTTTTCTTGAGCCGGAGGGACGTTATACAAATGAAATGTATGTCGGTGGCATGTCATCTTCTTTGCCGGAGGATGTACAGCTTGCCATGTATCGGACGGTTCCGGGGCTGGAAAACTGCCGGATCGTGCGCAATGCATATGCGATTGAATATGATTGCATCGACGCAAGACAGCTGTACCCGACGTTGGAATTTAAGGATGTTGAGGGGCTTTTTTCGGCAGGACAGTTCAATGGAAGCAGCGGCTATGAGGAAGCGGCTTCCCAGGGCATTCTTGCAGGAATCAATGCGGGTCTGAAATGTCAGGGCAGGGAGCCGATGATTATCGACCGCTCGGAAGGCTATCTGGGCGTTCTGGTAGACGACCTTGTGACGAAGGAAAATACAGAACCGTACCGGATGATGACCTCGCGGTCAGAATACAGATTACTGCTTCGCCAGGACAATGCGGATCTGCGTCTGCGCAGAAAGGGCTATGAGGCTGGTCTGATTTCGGAAGAGCAGATGCAGTGGCTGGAACAGAAAGAACAGATGATTACACTGGAGATGGATCGTCTGAAAAAAACTGTGATCGGCGCATCGGCAGAGCATCAGAGGTTTTTGGAGAAAATGGGCAGTACACCTTTGAAGACGGCAGCGTCTCTGGCGGAGTTGATGTGCAGACCGGAACTTTCCTATGAAATGCTTGCAGAAATCGATCAGAATCGGAAGCTTTTACCGGCAGAGGTCATTGAGCAGGTAGAAATCGAAATCAAATATGAAGGTTATATTGAGCGCCAGAAGCGACAGGTAGATCAGTACAAGAAGATGGAAAAGCATAAAATCCCGAATTGGATGGATTATGATGAGGTTCCGAGCCTGCGTCTGGAGGCAAGACAGAAGTTAAAAGCGTTCCGTCCGGTATCGGTTGGACAGGCTTCCAGAATTTCCGGCGTTTCCCCGGCAGATATTTCTGTGCTTTTGGTATATTTGGAGCATGAAAGTCATATGCGCGATTTGAAGAAAGAATAGGAGAACATATGTTCTATGTACGGAATAGATCAATTTGAAAATGAATTAAAAGAATTGCGGATCGTTCTTTCGGATGTCCAGAAGCAGCAGTTCGAGGAATATTATAAGCTTCTGGTGGAATGGAACGAAGTAATGAATCTGACGGCGATCACAGATTACAAAGATGTAATGAAAAAGCATTTTTTCGATAGTCTGACGGTTGTTCGTGCCTATCCGGAAATCCTGACGGAGGCGGTTTCCGTTATCGATATCGGAACCGGCGCAGGTTTTCCGGGAATTCCGCTGAAAATTGCATTTCCGCAGATTCGACTGACTTTACTGGATTCTTTACAAAAACGATTGAAGTTTTTACAGGAGGTTTCTGATAAGCTGGAATTAGGTGAGATCCAGATGCTTCATGGCAGAGCAGAGGACTATGCAAAACAGCCAGAGTTCAGAGAGCATTTCGATTTATGTGTTTCAAGAGCAGTAGCAAATTTATCAACGCTTTCTGAGCTGTGTCTTCCTTATGTAAAAGAAAACGGTAAATTCATTCCTTATAAGGCAGAAAAAGCGGAGACGGAAATTGAAGCGGCACAGAAAGCGGTCGATCTTCTTGGTGGAGAAATATCTGATAAGATCGAGTTCCAGCTTCCGGGCGGAGATATGGGAAGAACGCTGGTTGTGATTGATAAGATTAAAAAGACGCCGAAAAAATATCCGAGAAAAGCGGGTACACCGGCGAAGATGCCGATTGTCTGAGTTGGTCAACATGAGAGGGAGATGTTTCACGTGAAACATCTCCTTTTTTATAATCCTCAAATGTTTCACGTGAAACATTGACCAGACAAGTCGGAACGAAAAATAGAGACATACAGTGAAAGAGAGGAGCAGTAGTGCGTTTCAAAGATTAGACTGAAATAAGAATATAGTGTAAGATTGAAAATTTCCTTTTTACATCAAAAAACGGAACTGCTGAAAAAAAGTGCATTCCTTTTCACAAATTTATAACTATTAGCAATGGCATTCTTGAAATGTTGATGTTATAATAAATGATGTGAATTTGAAACGGTAAGAGAAGAAGTCGTGAAACGACACGAGGTGTATGAATTTCAATGGGGAGAGCAATAGCAATTGCTAACCAGAAGGGCGGCGTTGGTAAAACAACGACAGCGATCAATCTGTCAGCCTGTCTGGCGGCGAAAAGAAAAAAAGTATTAGTTATTGACATGGATCCGCAGGGAAATACGACCAGTGGATTCGGCGTCGAAAAAAATGAACTGGAAAACACAGTTTATGAATTGATTCTTGGTGAGTGTTCGGTAGAAGAGTGTCTGATCAAGAATGTTGTTAAGAATGTCTCAATTATTCCGTCAAATGTCAATCTTGCCGCAGCGGAGATTGAACTGATTGGAGTAGATAAAAAAGAGTACATTTTGAAAAATGAAATCGACTGGATTCGAGATCAGTACGATTTTATCATCATCGATTGCCCGCCGTCGCTCAGCATGCTGACGATCAATGCGATGACGACAGCGGATACAGTTCTTGTTCCGATTCAGTGCGAATACTATGCGCTGGAGGGATTGAGTCAGCTGATCCATACCGTAAATCTGGTAAGAGAACGTCTGAATCCGACTCTGGATATTGAAGGTATCGTATTTACCATGTATGATGCGAGAACAAATCTTTCGATGCAGGTCGTTGAAAATGTCAAGGATCATCTGAATCAAAAGGTTTACAAGACGATGATTCCCAGAAATATTCGACTTGCAGAGGCACCGAGTTATGGAATGCCGATCAATCTTTATGATGCAAAGTCAGCAGGAGCAGAGAGCTATATGGCACTTGCGGATGAAGTCATAAAGAGAAAGGGTATATAATGGCGTTGAAAAGAGGATTAGGAAAAGGACTGGATTCTCTGATTCCGACAAATGTGATGATGGAGTCAGAGGTAAAGCATGCTACAGTTTCGACCGCCTCATCAGCTGAGGAGGGAAAAGACGGCACTCTAATGGTAAAGCTGTCAAAGGTAGAGCCGAATCGAGAACAGCCCCGTAAAAATTTTGATGAAGATTCTTTACAGGAATTGGCAGAATCTTTAAAACAATTCGGAATGCTGCAGCCGATTCTTGTACAGAACCGTGGTGATTATTATGAAATCATCGCAGGAGAGCGCAGATGGAGAGCTGCCAAAATCGCCGGATTAAAAGAAGTTCCGGTCATTGTCAGAGAACTGACAGATCAGGAAATTGTTGAAATTTCTCTGATTGAAAATATTCAGAGAGAGGATTTAAATCCGATCGAAGAAGCACAGGCTTATAAGAGACTGCTGACAGAGTTCCATTTAAAGCAGGATGAGGTAGCGGAGCGGGTTTCCAAGAGCAGAACTGCCGTTACAAACTCCATGCGTCTGCTCAAATTGTGCGATGAAGTACAGAAGATGGTAGTGGACGATATGATCAGCACCGGACATGCAAGAGCGCTGATCAGCATTGAAGATCCGGAAGAACAGTATCTGATCGCACAGAAAATCTTTGATGAAAAGCTGAGTGTCCGCGAGGTGGAAAAGCTGGTAAAAGATCTGCACAAGCCGCCGAAGCCGCCGAAGGAAGAAAATAAGACGCTGCAGGCAATTTATCAGGAGATCTCCGAACGGTTGAAGCAGAGTCTGAGTACAAAGGTATCTGTGAGCGCAAAACAGAACGGCGCGGGTAAGATAGAAATTGAATTTTATAATCATGAAGATCTGGAACGCCTGCTGGAGCGGATCACGGGTTAAAGTTGTGAGACGGTAAGATAAATTACCGAAATACCGTAAGAAAGGAAAGAAAAACAATGACAAGCCCGTTGATGGAATATCTCGGAATAGCAGGATTGGATATTGCGTGGCTGTTTATCGGAATTTTTGTTGTATTGCTGATTCTTCTGATTTTAATCATTGTACAGTTTGCAAAGTACAAAAAGCTGAAGAAAAAGTACGACAAATTTATGAAAGGCAAAGACGGAAAGAGCCTGGAAAAGGATATTATCGCGCTGTTTGAGGATAATAAATTTATCAAAAGTGAGAGCGAGAAGAATCGAAAGGACATCCGCAACATTCTGAAAAAACTGGAATTCTGTTATCAGAAGGCTGGACTGGTAAAATACGATGCCTATAACCAGATGGGCGGTAATCTGAGCTTTTGCCTGTGCATGCTGAATGAGAGAAACAGCGGATTTATTTTAAATTCCGTACACAGCAGTGACGGCTGCTATACCTATACGAAGGAAATCAAAAACGGCGAATGTGAAATCGCCCTTGGTGAAGAAGAAAGAAAAGCGCTGAATATGGCGATTGGATTTTAAGGAGGAAGAGTCATGATCGATATCAAATTTTTAAGAGAAAATCCGGAAGTGGTAAAAGAAAATATCCGGAAAAAATTCCAGGATGAAAAGCTTCCGCTGGTAGATGAAGTAATCGAGCTGGATGCACAGAGCAGAACTGCACAGAAAGAAGCAGATGATCTGCGCGCCAACAGAAATAAGATTTCCAAAGAAATCGGTAAACTGATGGGCCAGGGTAAGAAAGAAGAAGCCATGGCGATGAAGGAACAGGTCAATGCAGATGCAAAGAGACTTTCTGAGTTGGAAACACAGGAAGAAGAGCTGCAGGCAAGAATCCTGAAAATCATGATGACCATCCCGAACATTATCGATCCTTCTGTTCCAATCGGTAAAAACGATACCGAGAACGTAGAGGTTCAGAGATATGGCGAGCCGTTTGTTCCGGATTTCGAAATTCCTTATCATACTGAGATCATGGAGAGTTTTGATGGTATTGACTTAGACAGCGCAAGAAAGGTTGCAGGAAACGGTTTCTACTATCTGATGGGCGATATTGCAAGACTGCATTCCGCAGTTATCGCATATGCAAGAGATTTCATGATTAACAGAGGCTTTACCTACTGTGTACCTCCTTTCATGATCAGAAGCAATGTTGTAACAGGCGTTATGAGCTTTGCGGAAATGGATGCTATGATGTACAAGATCGAAGGCGAAGATCTTTACCTGATCGGTACTTCTGAGCATTCCATGATCGGTAAGTTTATTGATACCATCATTCCGGAAGAAGAGCTGCCTAAGACTCTGACCAGCTATTCTCCTTGCTTCCGTAAGGAAAAAGGCGCACACGGTCTGGAAGAGAGAGGCGTATACAGAATCCATCAGTTCGAAAAGCAGGAAATGATCGTTGTGTGCAAGCCTGAAGATTCCAAGATGTGGTTTGACAAGCTGTGGCAGAACACTGTAGATCTGTTCAGAAGCATGGATATTCCGGTAAGAACCTTGGAATGCTGCTCTGGTGACCTGGCTGACCTGAAAGTGAAATCTGTAGACGTAGAAGCATGGTCCCCGAGACAGAAGAAGTATTTCGAAGTCGGCAGCTGCTCCAACCTGGGCGATGCGCAGGCAAGAAGACTGAAGATCCGTGTAAATGGTGAAAACGGAAAATACTTTGCACATACACTGAATAATACAGTAGTAGCGCCTCCGAGAATGCTGATTGCTTTCCTGGAGAATAACCTGCAGGCAGACGGCTCTGTCAGAATCCCTGAAGTGCTGCAGCCTTATATGGGCGGAATGAAAGAAATTCGCAAAAAATAATTATGTAAACTAAAATAAACAAAAAGTGAGGTGAGATTCTTGCACAAATTTTTGAGAGCAGTGGGATTCAGTCAGTATACAGAAAAGAAACAGGTTCAAAAGCTGATCCGGGATATCATTATTCATGCGGATGAGCGCAGCTATACAACCGTTGGAAAAAAGACGCTGGTTGCAGAATTTGACAGGAATTTCGCCGAAGACATCGGAATAGCAGTGTGCGGAGAATTTGATGAGGACGATACGTACAGTTTCGATTATTATCTTCCGTACCTGCGCTCCGATCTTGTCAGTACAGCAGAGGATATCTCAATCGAGCGCCACGCAGCGAAGGAGTCCTATGCGGGAATTTGCGACGATCCGAAGGTTGGTGTTTCCCTGATTTTTTACCTGCAAAATATGATTTCTTATCTGAAATTGCAGGGAGAGGGCAAGATCCCGGCAAAGGGAACTTCTCTGAACCTTTCCGCACTTTCCTGTCAGGGAACGATCATGATGCCGATTCAGAAGACGGAATGGCAGAAAAAGAAGATTGCCAAGGACGCGGTGCAGAGAAACCGTCTGATTCAAGCTGCACGCGGCGGCGATGAAGAAGCGATGGAAAGCCTGACGTTAGAAGATATGGACACCTACACGTCCATTTCCAGAAAGATTCAAAAAGCCGATATTTTCAGTCTTGTAGATACGTATTTCATGCCGTATGGTGTGGAATGTGACCAGTATTCTGTTCTGGGTGAAATCACGGATATGAAGCTTGTAACCAACGGACTGACGGGCGAAAAGGTACATATTCTGACCCTGTGTTGCAACGACCTGAATTTAAAGGTTGCAATCAACAGCATTGATCTGCTGGGCGAACCTGCTGTCGGACGCCGCTTCAAGGGCAGCGTGTGGTTGCAGGGACAGGTGAATTTCCCGGAAGAGTCGTAGAAGAGTTCACGGACAGCGTAAAGTATTTGACTTGTACAGATAATTTCTGTATAATAGATTTGTTTATGGAACTGTTTTTGGGTGACGAATCGAATAGGTGCTACTTCTAAGAAGCAACCATGATTAAAGCCGTGGAACCTAAAAAAGCGGAAGCCATGGTTATACCCGATAAAAGCAAAATGGGGATAAGTCAGAGTTCGATTCCAGCCGAACTGCTGAAAATGTCAAAGTAAAAAGAAACGAAAAATCGTCATTCAAAAGAATGAATTGAAAGAAATGGAAACCGTATCCAAAGCGGCTGAAAAGCCCATAAATACGGCATTTGTTCTCATAGTTAAATGGATATAACAAGTGCCTCCTAAGTGGTGGATGGCGTATTGCCAACGGAACGCAAAATCAACAATTTTA
>ERZ773187.24-NODE-24-length-144742-cov-8.320409_pt1 | contig 144742 bp, 143 predicted proteins | sample MGYA00511242_ERZ773187 | MGnify/ENA primary metagenome ERZ773187 (study PRJEB29015, sample SAMEA2737744) | human gut metagenome | biome: human gut; feature: human-associated habitat; material: faeces | place: China | collected 2012 ...
ACAATGGTTGCCCTGGCAAGTAGTTTAATCACGGCAGATATTATTGCTCAGGCAAGTATAAGTCAACTGAATGTATTCCCCGATGCCACGATTTGCTAAAACGTTTCATGAACTTTTTTTTAGCTTTTTCAAATCAATTACATAACTGAAGATTATTTATCACCGGGCGTAAATAGTCAGAATTGGCGCGCCGTAGCCTAAACCCGCTTTAACACCGTATACTTCCTGAGTTGATGAATGGAAAAGGATGACACGCACTATGGTAGAGCTCTTACAAGCCATCGGTCTTGGGCTGGTGGTCCTGCTGCCGCTGGCAAACCCGTTAACGACCGTGGCGCTCTTTCTCGGTCTTGCGGGGGACATGAACAGCGCGGAACGTAACCAACAGTCTCTGATGGCCTCGGTTTACGTCTTTGCAATCATGATGGTGGCTTACTACGCCGGACAGCTGGTGATGAACACCTTTGGGATCTCGATTCCTGGCCTGCGTATCGCCGGGGGCCTGATTGTGGCCTTTATTGGTTTCCGTATGCTCTTTCCGGCGCAAAAAGCGCACGACAGCCCGGAGGCAAGAAGCAAATCGGAAGAGCTGGAGGATAAACCTGGTGCGAATATCGCCTTTGTTCCCCTGGCGATGCCCAGTACGGCCGGGCCGGGTACCATTGCGATGATCATCAGTTCCGCCTCCACCGTGCGCGATAATACAACCTTTCCTGACTGGGTCATCATGGTGGCCCCACCGCTGATCTTTGCGCTGGTAGGCGTCATTTTATGGGCCAGCCTGCGCAGCTCGGGCGCCATTATGCGCTGGGTAGGTAAGGGCGGGATCGAGGCTATCTCGCGGCTGATGGGCTTCCTGCTGGTCTGTATGGGCGTGCAGTTCATCATTAACGGTGTGCTGGAAATTATTAAGACCTATCACTAATAAAAAGGGTGGCTTGAGCCACCCTTTTTTATCCGTGTTGCGGCCGCTCTTCCAGCGACACAGGCCACTTACGAAACACCAGCACTGACCAGATTAACGCCACCAGCGCCGGTATCGCCCCCAGGTAACCGATAGCGGACATCGAAAGATGCAGGCTGATCTGATTTCCAACCAGCGCGCCGGCACCAATGCCAATGTTAAAAATGCCGGAGAAGAGCGACATCGCCACGTCGGTGGCATCTGGCGCCAGCGCCAGCACTTTAACCTGCATGCCCAGGCCGATAATCATGATCGCCACGCCCCAGAAGATGCTCAGAATGGCAAGGTTCGACTCGCTCCCCGACGCCGGTAGCAGCAACAGCAGACACGCCAGCAGCAGGCCAATCGCGCCGCTAACCAGTAACGAGGCGTGGCGATTACCCAGCTTGCCAAACAACACACTGCCGACAATGCCCGCGCTACCCAATATCAGCAGCAGAACGGTGGCAAATCTGGCGCTAAAGCCGGCAACCGTCTGCACAAAAGGTTCGATGTAGCTATAGGCCGTGTAGTGGGCGGTCACCACGACAACGGTCAGCAAATAGATACTCATCAGCGCCGGGCGACGGAAAAGCAGGGGCAGGCTTTTCAGCGAGCCAGAGTGTTCGCTCGGCAGTTTTGGCAGTAATTTAATCAGACACAGCAGGGTGATCAGCGCGCCCATTCCGATGACAAAAAACGTGGTGCGCCAGCCAAAATATTGTCCTACGAGGCGGCCAATCGGCAGCCCAAGCACCATGGCCAACGCGGTGCCCGTTGCCAGCAGGCTCAACGCCTGAGCGCGTTTGCCCGCCGGGGCCAGACGAATGGCCAGCGAAGCAGTGATCGACCAGAAGATGGCATGTGCAAAGGCGATACCGATGCGGCTCACCACCAGCACGGTGAAATTCCACGCCAGAAACGACAGCACGTGACTGGCAATGAACAACACAAAAAGTGCAATCAGCAATTTACGCCGCTCCACCTGACTGGTGAGCAACATAAAGGGTAACGACATCATTGCCACCACCCACGCATAGATGGTCAGCATGATCCCGACCTGCGCGGTTTCCATGCCAAAGCTGCTGGCAATGTCGGAGAGCAGGCCAACGGGCACAAATTCGGTGGTGTTAAATATAAACGCTGCAATCGCAAGCGTAACCACCCGTAGCCACGCGACCCTGCGGGAATCAGTGTTGATTGTCATAATTTTGTCTGGGAATCGTTACGTAAAGAAGAGGAGGCGATCTTAAAACCATCGCTGGTGAAAAGACAATCATTTTGTGACGTAGATCTCAAAATCACCGTTAGAGAAAGGGTGGTGAAATCGGACAATTTCCATGAATATAGGATGCAACATCACATTAACAACCGGAAAAGCGATGCAGAAATATGATTATTATCTGGTAGATGCGTTCAGTGACGGCCCATTTAGCGGTAATCCTGCGGCGGTCTGTCCGCTACCAGACTGGCTGCCGGACGATACGCTCCTCAGGATGGCGCAAGAGCACAATCAGTCAGAAACGGCCTTCTTTGTCTGTCATAAAGAGGGCATCACGCTGCGCTGGTTTACCACCACCACGGAGGTGAATCTTTGCGGCCATGCGACGCTGGCGACGGCATATGTCCTGTTTAATGAACTGGGTTACCCCGATCCCCGCCTCCATTTTGAGACCGCCTCCGGCACGCTAACGGTGACCCGCGACGGCGACTGGCTCACGCTCGATTTCCCGGCCTGTCCGACAGAGAAGCAAACGCCGCCTCCGCAAATGCTGGCCGCGCTGGGGATTGAGCGCTACGTCGAGGCTCGTAAAGGCCGTGCCTGGGTCGTGGTGCTGGAAAATCGACAGCAGGTGGAAGCCGTTACTCCGAATATCAGCGCTATGATCCCCGGTGAACATAAAGTGTGTATTACCGCCCCGGGCGAGGGCGAGTATGACTTTGTCAGCCGTTTCTTTTCACCGGGCGTCGCACTCTGGGAAGATCCGGTCACCGGCTCGGCGCATACCATGCTTATCCCTTACTGGGCGGACAAGTTGGCTAAGACCACTCTGCTGGCGCGACAAGTCTCAGCCCGGGGCGGTGAGGTACGTTGTCAATTGAACGGCGATCGCGTCATGATGGGCGGGAAGGCGTCGCTGTATATGAAAGGGCAGCTGTTTATTCGTGAATAACAAAGGGGTAACCCAATGAAAGAAATTGCATTTTATCTGGTCGATGCGTTTAGCGATCGCGCTTTTAGTGGCAACCCTGCTGCCGTCTGTCCGCTGGAAAGCTGGCTGCCGGACGACATTCTGTTAAAGATGGCACAGCAGCATAACCAGTCCGAGACGGCCTTTTTTGTCCGCACGGACGCAGGCTTCGAGCTGCGCTGGTTTACCACCCAGGATGAGATTAACCTCTGCGGCCATGCGACGCTTGCCAGCGCGCACGTCATTTTTGAATACCTCGACTACCCGGCAACGGAGATCCTCTTTTCCACCCGCTTTGTTGGCGACCTGAAGGTCTCGCGTAACGGCGACTGGCTCACGCTGGACTTCCCGGCCTGGAGCAGCGACGCTGTCGACAATCCACCCGCGCTGCTGTTCAGTGCGCTCGGTATTCCGGCGTCCAGCGCGGTGCGCGTCGGGCGTGATTATATGGTCGTGCTGGAAAACCAGCAGCAGGTTGAATCCCTGACCCCGGCTATCGAGGCGCTGAAACCACTGGGTAAAATGGTGTGCGTTACTGCGCCAGGCGATGAAGTGGATTTCGTTAGCCGCTTCTTCTGCCCGGGCGAATCGGTGGCAGAAGACCCGGTCACCGGCTCCGCGCACAGTATGCTGATCCCCTGGTGGAGTGAGCAACTCGGCAAAACCCAAATGACCGCACGTCAGGTTTCCGCTCGCGGCGGCGATCTGCGCTGTGAACTCAAGGGAGACCGCGTGCTGATGAGCGGCCAGGCGGCGCTTTATTTGAAAGGCACGGTGTTTCTTCGCTAACATCCCGCGGGCGGCGTGAAATTCCGCCCGCGTTAAAAGCAGCCAAGCCCCCTCCCAACGTTTTCCCGGAAAGCGCCTCGCAGTTTTAAGCATGCCTGTTCGCGTACCTTGTTAATGATCTTAACCCAGCGACGCCCCACCGCAGAGCACCCACTCCTGACCGGTGATCGGGGCCGCTTCCTCACTCAGTAGAAAATTCACCGCAGCGGCCACCTCCTGAGGAAGGATCAGGCGACCCATGGGGGGAACCCTGGGTGGGGAAGAGACGCGTCCGGGGTCGCTAAGCATCGGCGTCTGGGTCGCGCCGGGCGCGACCACGTTGGCGGTAATACCCCGTGGCGCCAGTTCCGCCGCCCAGCTGCGAATCATCCCTACCAGCGCGGCTTTGGTGGCGACATACTGCGATCGGCCCGCGGCACCCCGGGAGGTCCGGCTGCCGATAGCAACCAGCCGTCCACCGGGGCGCATTTGCGGTACAAAGTGGTTAAAAAGTTGCTCGGCAGCATGAACATGCAGGCTCCAGAGCCGGGCGCTGATGGCCGGATCCAGCTCGCCGAGCGGGGCGGCAGCCATCATCCCGGCGGCGTGGACAATCGCCTGAGGTACTGGCAGGGTAGCGAGTGCGGCGGCAAGCGCGTCGCTGTCGCTAAGATCCACGCTCACGCAGCGATAGTTCGCATGGTCTAAAGGTAAACCGCGCCGGCTCAGGCCGATAACCTGCCAGCCTTCATCAAGCAGGCGATGCACAATGGCTTCGCCGATTCCTGAGCTTGCACCCGTTACGATGGCACTGGGCATGTCACACCTCCAGCAGGGCGCGCGGCACCTTGAATACCGCTTTGCGCACGGTCATGGAATCGTCTAAGGCGCACAACGCCTGATGCGGCTCGCCGGGCAGAAATACTGCAAAAGCACCGGGAGTTAACCTGATGCTGACCGGGAGCGCAGCGCCGGTGGCGATAAAGAGATCCGGTTTGCGTTCTTCATCCTGCGGCTGCGCCAGCGACTGTATACCTGCGTTGATCATCTCGCTGCCAGCCAGCATAACCTGAATATCCGCCCACTGGTGATGATACTCCGTATGGCGCTGGGTCTGCGGCTGGGTCTGCGCCGGGCCGATATGGCAAAACCATGCGCAACCTTCCGGCTGCCAGCGGCCGTCGTCCCGGGCGGCAAGCGCCGCCAGGGTGCAGTCAGCGCGCGTCAGGATGGACAGCAGCGCGGTGGGGAGCCCTGCCAGCGGCAGGGCGTTCAGATGGCCGATGATCACTGTGATGACTCCTTAACCCATTCAGGCGAGACACGCACATATTTGATCGCCTGACGGAAATAGGTGTAAGCGATGTGTAGCGTGCCGTCGGCACCCTGTTTAATACTGGGGTAGGAGAACTCGCGGTTCAGCTTCTCCAGCGAGTTATTCGTCATGCAGTAGCCATCGCCTTCATCAAGATTGCGCTGCCACGCCCAGCTCTTTCCGCCGTCGGCCGAAATAGCTACCGTCATCGGTGCGCGCGGGGCACCCCAAAAGGCGGTGCGTTCTCCGGTCGCTTCTGGCTCTTTACGGTCATCACCATCGTCGATCTCGTCATACAGTGAGGCGCGACGCTCCAGCGCTCCGGCTGCGCTCATGTGGTTGAACACCAGCGCCAGCTCACCGCTGGCAAGGGTGGTGACCTGAATAGAGGAGTTATTGTTCGGCAGCGCCGTGGGTTCCGGTACAGACCAGCTTTCGCCCTGATCCTGCGACTGGCTGATATAGATATGATCCGCCCAGCGGCTACGGTAGAGCGCCACCAGATGCCCATTTTTCAGCGGCGTAATGTTCATATGGACGCAGCCCAGGCTTTGCGGCACCTCGACATCGCGCCAGCTTTTCCCCCGATCGGCAGAGATTTTCACCGCGCTAATATCATCGTTTCCGACCCATTTCTCGCCCGGTCGGGTACGGCAATAGAAGACCGGCAGCAGCCAGTTACCGTTTTCGAGAACGGTGATGGGCTGGCGGATAAAGGTACCGGGTTTATCCAGCAGAGTAGCAATCTCCCCCCAGGTTTGACCAAGATCATGAGATTGGCGGTAACGCACGATGGCGGTATCCTGGTTACCGGAGATCTGCGCGGTCCACAGCAGCCACAGTACGTTGTCCGGCGCGAGGAACAGCACCGGGTTCTGCTCGGAGCGGCTGGCATCGTCAGAGAGCTTTACCGCCTCGCTCCACTGGTTGCTACCGGGAGCCAGGCGTGACCCCCATACAGAAATATCAGCAATCCCTTCCTGGGTGCCGCCGAACCAGACGCACATCAGCGTGCCATCCGGCAGGGGCAGCAGGTTGGCGGCATGGTTCTGCGGACAGGAAGAGGGCAGCATGGCCGTTTCCACGCGGGCATCCTGCGGCTGCGGGCGAACAATCCCGTCACGGGTTACGGTTACAGACATATCAGACTCCATTATGTTGAACAGGGGCAGGCGCTTTGCGATCCGCTTTATTGGGGATCAAACGGTCGAGAACCATAATCACCGCCGGGGTGACCAGCGCAATATACATATTGTTAATCCCAAACGGATCGCCCAGCAGATACCAGACCGAGGTGACTACGCAGGCGCCAATCAGCCCGGCATTCGCCCCGCGGGCGCTCTTAAAGAACGGTGCGTAGAAGGCGATGATGGCCACAACCGTAATCGACAAACGAATAGCGCGAGTAAAGAACGACAGCTTCAGAACTTCCGGCACCAGCAGCACAAAGATTAACGGCAGGAAGCCAATCAACAACGACAGCCAGCGGGTCGCTTTAAACTCCTGCTCCGGGGTCGGGTTGCGGTAGGGCACGTAGAAATCTTTCACCACCAGCGAGGCGATAGCGAGCGCCACGGTGCTGACGCTGACAAAGATGGAGGCAACAAGTGACGTTGTCACCAGTCCCGCCAGCCACGGATTCATGTCCTGCAGGAAGATAGGCATTGCGTACAGGCTATTAATCTCCGGATGCAGGTACTTCGCCGCCACGCCAATTACCGCAATCGCCAGCGCGATGGGCAGGCAGAAGAAGAAGGCGATCCAGGTGGAACGTTTAGCTGACTTCACATCTTTTGTGGAGGAAATGGCCTGAATCACGAACTGGGTACAGAAGATGGAGCCGATGGTACCAATCAGCCAGGCGACAATGGTGCTGGCGCCGATATTGCCGTCCCAGGTCCAGTAGTAAGATGGCATCTGTTCAATCATGGGAGTAAAGCCGCCGGTTTTAGACAAGGCGAAGCCCATAATTACCAGGATACCGAAATACTTCAGGGCGCTGTGCAGCAGGGTCACCCACGCCACCCCCTTCATGCCGCCAAAGGCGAAATAGAAGGTACTGACGATGGCGGTGATAAAGGCGGCAACAGGCAAGTTCACCTTCAGTACCGTCGAAATCGCCGCTGCGCCGCTTACGTAGTTACCCACGTTCACCAGCAGCAGGGCGTAGATCATAATGATGGAGATAATGTTTTTGGTGCTGGTGCCGTATTTTTCGGCAATCGCCCCGGAGATGGTGATCTTGCCGGTGCTGTAGATGCGTTTCACCAGCAGCAGCCCAAACAGCGGGAAGCCGATAGCCGCGCCGATGACTGACCAGGAGGCGGCAAAGCCATCTTCAAACGCCGCCTGTGCGGTACCGATCGTGGATTTCGCACCAATGTATTCCGACATCAGCAGGATCCCGACGATAAACGCCGGCATCGCGCGCGAGCCTTCCATAAAATCACCGGTGTTTTTACTGCGTAACCGGAACGTCAGCCAGGTAGTAAACAGAATGTAGACAATCACAATGCCTACGATGATGAGGGTATCTTCAGCGGTAAAGTTGTTCATCTTAGCCTCTCTTCAGGGCGTATGAATCCTGGGCGCAGAGGGCACCCGAATTCTTATGGACGAAAGCAAACGCCGGTTACTGCAGTGACTTCGTCACTATCTGGCGGATCTGTTCTGTTTGTTGCGCATCAAAAGCCACCGCGTAGCGGCTCTCTCCCACCTCTTCACCCATGACCTGAAGTGCTTTTTTCACGGCCGCAGGCGAAAAAGCGACGCTGTACAGTCGGGTACGGAGATCGGTCACGCTCTCCTGGGCCTGCCGCGAGCCCGCGATATCCCCGGCACGAAAACGCGCCCAGATGGCGTTGATTTCGTTCGGCGCCACGTTCGCCAGGCCAGAAATACAGGCGGAGCATCCCTCAACAAAGCCCTGATGAATGAGCGAATCCGGGCCATTCAGCACGTCAAAACCGTCAATATCTTCAACGGCTTTCAGAAAACCGCTCAGGCTCTCATGGCTCCCCGCGCTGTCTTTAATGCCGATAATATTGGGATGAGCGGCCAGCGCCCGGGTCGTCTCAGGCGCGATGGTGTTGCCGGTTCGCGCCGGGATGTTGTAGAGGAACACCGGTACGTTCAGCGCATCGGCAATGGTGGTGTAGTGGGCGATCAGTTCAGCCTGGGTGAGCGGAACGAACCACGGGGTGATAACGGAGACCGCGTCCACCCCCAGCGTCTCGACCTGTTTACCCAGACGAATCGTTGCCCGGGTCGAAATTTCGCCAATATGTGCCACCACCGGCGCGCGCCCGGCCACCTCTTCCACGCAGGTGCGGGTGACGGCCACTTTTTCCTCTTCGGTCAGCACAAAGAACTCTCCGTTAGTACCGCCACAAAAGATGCCGTTGCCCGCCGCCAGCTGACGCTGGATCTGACGTTTTAGTCCCGGCAGGTGCAGCGCCCCGTCGTCGGTGAAGGGGGTGACGATCGCCGTCAGCACGCCCTCAATGTTGTTACGCATTACACACTCCTTTGAAGTTAACTGGCTGGAAACAGAGTCTGATAAATACCTGCGACCTCGGCATGGCTGACCTGGCGCGGGGCATTATTCATCAGACGTTTTACGTTCAGGGCGGCATCGCTCAGAGAGGCGATGTCATCGCGCGGGACCCCCAACGTTTCGAGGTTGTCGGGTAAATTCAGGCGACGTACCAGGGCGGCGAAGTAGTCCACCAGCGCGTGCGACTTCTCTTCCAGCGACAGAGAGGTGTCGGCGCCGGGCACCAGATCCCACACTTGCGCAAATTTCTCAACAGCATCCGGACGAACCACGCGCATGCAGGGGGCCAGCAAAATGGCATTCGCCACGCCATGGGGCAGATGGTACGTCCCGCCCAGAGGATAAGAGAGGGCATGAACCAGATGGGTGCCCGCATGGGCAATGGCGACGCCGCCGTAGTAAGAGGCCCACAACATCTCCAGCTTCGCGGCCAGGTTGTGCGGCTCGGCGCAGGCGGTTTCAATGTTGTTCAACAATTTGCGCAGCCCCGTCAGCGCCGCGTTATCGCTTACCGGGTTGGCCACGGTTGCGGTGAAACACTCAATCAGATGGCAGAGGGCATCAATACCCGTTGAAGAGGCAATATGCGGCGGCATGCTGGTCGTTAACTCCGGCAGCAGCGCGACATAATCTGGCAGCAGCACGGGGGAAATGATGCCAACCTTGGTGCTCTGCTCGGGAATCGCGAGAATCGCGTTTGGCGTTGCCTCGGAACCGGTGCCGGCGCTGGCCGGAATCAGCAACGAGGGGAGGCGAACCTGCGGTTTTTCGCCTGCCAGCAGGGCATCCAGCCCAGGGGAGTGGGGATGACACAGCACCGAAAGCAGTTTGGCCACATCCAGTACGCTGCCGCCACCTACGCCGACCACCAGATTGAAGGCGGTCTCTTTTGTTTCAGCCAGCAGGGCGCGCACGTCGTGGCTGGTGGGCTCCGGTGGCACACCGTCAATCACGCTGAGCTGGCGGCCATCGGCCTCCAGCAGGCTGCGGATGGCGCGGGCGGCGTCGAGACGGGCGATATTGCCGTCGGTGACCAGTAATAGACGCGTTTTACCTGCCAGCAGGGGGGCAATAGCGGGGATAGCGCCCGCGCCGCTGATTATCGTACTGTTGATGGTTAACACATGAATCTCCTGTTGCTGTGTCTGTGATTGATTTCGCTCATTACATGGCAATCACAGTCATCGTGTCCTTAAATTTATAATTTATTCACAAACTGAATAACTTGATCTTGCTCACATATAATCAATCATGATTGAATATAATCATTAACAAGAAATACAAACCGGAGTGGGGATGAAAGTGAACAGCAAAAGAGAGGTCGTAGTCATTGCCGATGACTTTACCGGCGCTAACGATGCGGGGGTGAGCCTGGCGTTGCGCGGTAAAAAAGTCAGTGTGGCGTTTCAGACCCCCTTTACCGGTCATGCCGACGCGCTGGTTATTAATAGCGATAGCCGGGCGCTAACGGCATCAGAGGCCGCTGAAAAGGTGGCGGGCTATGGTGCTGAAATGCGCCAGGCACAGTGGCAGGTAAAAAAAATTGACTCCACCCTGCGGGGTAATCCCGGGGCGGAAGTGGAGGCGCTTCTGCAGGCGACCGGCCAGCGTCAGGCGATTATCGCGCCAGCGTTTCCGCAGGCCGAGCGTACCACCGAGCAGGGTGTCTGTCGCGTGTTCGGCCTACCGGTGACGGAAACCGAATTCGCCAGCGACCCCAAAACGCCCGTGCGTCATGCGCAGATTGCCGCAGTGCTGGCAGAGCAGACGGCGCTGTCAAGCCAGGTGGTTACGGCGTCGACCCTGGCCGCAGCCCTGACTGGCGACACCCGATTACTGATTGTGGATGCCCAGAGCGATGACGATATGGATCAGATCATGGCCGTGGCCGCAGCCTGCGACCCGCGTCCGTTGCTGGTGGGTTCCGCCGGACTGTGTGATGCCCTGGCGCGTCACCTGGCGCGTCCGCGTCCTTTATTGGCGGTGGTTGGCTCGATGAGTGAAATCGCGCAAAAGCAGATTCTGCGAGTACGCCAGCAGCAGAACGTCCGCTCGATCTTTATCGACATCACCGATCTCTTTCGCGACGGAATAAGCGGTTATGCGCAGCAGATTAGTGTGGCGCTGGCGGCTGGAGAACACTGCGTGGTGCACACCTGTTCCGATCACGCCGCGCGTCATCAAATTGACGCGCTGTGCCAACAGTACGGGCTGAGTCGTGCGGCGTTGGGTGAGCAAATCAGCACGTTTCTGGGCACGCTCACGAGCCAGGTGCTAGAGAGCAGCAACCCGGCAGCGTTATATGTCTCCGGGGGGGATGTGGCAATGGCGGTAGCCAGTGCGCTTCACGCCGAAGGGTTTGAAATCACCGGGCAGGTGGCGCGCTGCGTACCCTTCGGTCGGTTTTTAGGTTGTCGCTGGCAGGGGCCAGTCATGACCAAAGCGGGCGGTTTTGGTAGTGAAACCACGCTGCTTGAGGTTCTGCATTTTATCGAGGAGAAGATGAGTGACTAATATCATTGCTGTAACGATGGGCGACCCGGCGGGCATCGGCCCGGAGATCATTATCAAATCCCTGACCGGGGGGGAACTCTCTGGTGCACCGATCGTGGTGGTGGGATGCGCAGTGACGCTGCAGCGCGTACTGGAGAAGGGCATTACGCCTGCGGCCGAATTACGGATGATTACCCGCGTCAGCGATGCCCACTTTGGCCCGGCTATCATCAACGTGCTCGACGAACCCCTGGCCGATCCGCAGGCCTTGCAGCCCGGCGTGGTACAGGCTCAGGCCGGCGATCTGGCCTATCGCTGCGTGCGTCGCGCTACCGAGCTGGCGATGGCCGGAGAGGTAAAAGCCATTGCCACCGCTCCGCTAAATAAAGAAGCGCTACATCTGGCGGGCCATCTCTATCCAGGGCACACCGAGCTGCTGGCACATCTGACCGACAGTAAAGACTACGCGATGGTGCTCTATACCGATCAGCTTAAGGTCATTCACATCACCACCCACATTGCGTTGCGCAAATTCCTTGATACCCTGAACCCGGAAAGGGTAAAAACGGTGATTGGCATTGCCGATACCTTCCTTAAGCGCGTAGGCTACACCAACCCGCGCATCGCCGTGGCAGGGGTGAACCCGCACGCGGGAGAGAATGGTCTTTTTGGCGATGAAGAGATCACCATCGTTGGCCCGGCCGTCGAGGCGATGAAAGCGCAGGGGCTGAATGTCTTTGGACCCTGCCCGCCGGACACGGTCTTTATGCAGTGCCATGAAGGTATGTATGACATGGTGGTGGCGATGTATCACGATCAGGGGCATATTCCCTTGAAACTGCTTGGGTTTTATGATGGTGTCAACATCACCGCCGGGCTGCCGTTTATCCGCACTTCCGCTGACCATGGCACCGCGTTCGACATTGCGTGGACAGGTAAAGCGAAGTCTGAGAGCATGACGGTTTCTATCCAGTTAGCGATGCAAATCACACGGGAATAATATGAAGGGATATAACCGGTTAGAGCAGATAATGGACTACCTGAAGGGGCACAATCTGGTGACGGTTGACCAGCTGGTAGCCGTGACTGACGCCTCCCCGGCGACCATACGTCGGGATTTGATTAAGCTCGATCAGGAGGGGGTTATCAGCCGTACCCACGGCGGCGTAACCCTGAACCGGTTTATTCCTTCCCAGCCCACCACCAGTGAAAAGATGCAGCGCAGCCTGGCTGAAAAACATGCCATCGCCTGCGCGGCGGCAAGCTTCGTTAAGGCCGGCGATGCGGTGGTGCTGGATGCCGGCACCACCATGATTGAACTTGCGCGACAGCTGACGCATTTGCCGCTTCGCGTCATTACCAGCGATCTGCATATCGCGCTGTTTCTTTCAGAGTTTAAGCAGATTGAGGTCACCATTATTGGTGGGCGCATCGATGACTCCAGCCAATCCTGCATCGGCGAACATGGCCGCCGTCTGCTGCAAAACATCTGGCCGGATATTGCGTTTGTCAGCTGTAATGGCTGGGATGTGGAGCGAGGCATAACCTCGCCCACGGAAGAAAAAGCGGCGTTAAAGCGCGATCTGATTGCTAACGCCCGCCGTCGTGTACTGCTGGCAGACAGCTCAAAGTATGGCGCCTGGTCGCTGTTTAACGTTGCGCACCTTCACTCGCTGACCGATATCGTGACCGACCGCCATCTGGATGAAGATGCGCAACAGACGCTAAGTCAGCTCGACGCCACCCTGACGCTGGCACCCTGAGCGTCAGGGCAGGCGAGCAATATTGGCTTTAATGACCTCTACCGACTGGCGGAATTTTTGTTGCTCCTCTTCCGCCAGTTTCAGTTCGATAATCTGCTGAACCCCGCTCTGCGCCAGTACGGCCGGTACGCCAATCGCCACCTCATCGACGCCATATTCCCCCTGCAGAATGCAGGAGATCGCCAGCGCCCGGTGGCTGCCGGTAAAGATATTGCGGCAGATTTCAGCGATGGTTCCGGCGATACCGAACTCGGTGCACCCTTTACGGGCGTAAATCTCAAACCCTTGCTTGCGCACGCGTTCGGCCAGGGCGTCGAAGTCCAGGGTATTGCCGGTATGGCGTTGATAAACTTCGGCGATAGGTGAGCCGTAGACCGATGAGTGCGACCACACCGGGAACTGGGTATCCCCATGTTCACCCAGAATAAAGGCATCAATGCTCTGGGCGCCAATATCCAGCGCTTGCGCAAGGGTGCGGCGCAAACGGGTGGTGTCCAGCCAGACGCCAGTACCGAGCACCTGGCTGCGCGGCAGGCCGGAGAGCTGCCACACCTGCCAGGTGATGATGTCGCACGGATTAGTGGCGATCAGGAAAATGCCCTTAAAGCCGCCCGCCATCATCTGCGGCACAATACTTTTGACAATGTTAGCCGTCGCGGTCAGCTCATCTAGCCGGGTCTGGCCGGGCTTTAACGCGCCGCCGGAAACGGTGATCACCGCGATATCCACATCCGCGCAGTCGCTCACTTCGCGGGTGGAAATGGTCATCATCCCCGGCATATAGGCCGCGGCGTCGGCCAGATCCCAGGCGTGCCCCTCGCTGCGCGCCTTATCAAGATCCACCAGCAGTAGCTCTTCGCAGATATTCTGGTTTAACAGGGCGTAAGCGGCGGAGGTGCCGACATTACCGGCGCCGATAATCATCACTTTACGGGCTTTGGTGTGCATTGTTTTTCCTGAGGTTTTAACCGTTAACTGCCTTCAACGTTACGCCGCGGGAACGGGCGGCGCAACGGGCGCGGGTAGCTATAAGTTTAAAATATGAATAACCCGTCATAGTGAAGGGGTAGGGTAGAGAAAAACGACAAAAGGAGCCTGCTATGTATTCCATTACCTCTGAATCACCCGCTCATCCGGACATCGTTACGCTGATTGCCGCGCTTGACCGGTATCAAGGCGAACTCTACCCGGCTGAAAGTAACCACCTGCTCGATTTAACGGCGCTGCCCGCCGACAGCCTGATTATGATGGCGATCCGCGATCTGCAGCTACGCGCCGTGGGATGCGGCGCCATTGTGCTGAACGGTGACGGTACCGGCGAGATGAAACGGGTCTATATCGATCCGACGCATCGCGGGCAGCACCTGGGAAATCGATTGCTGGCGGCGCTGGAGGATGAAGCCCTGAGCCGCGGCTGCCATACTCTCCGCCTTGAGACGGGCATTAAGCAGGATGCCGCCATTCGTCTTTATGTCCAGCAGGGATATCAGCTCTGCGAGGCTTTCCCGCCTTACGCCGCCGATCCGCTAAGCCATTTTATGGAGAAGGCGCTGGTGGCTGATGTTCGTTTAGCAGCGCTATAAATGCCTCCAGTTGCCGGGTCATTGCTCCCCGGCGCCAAACCAGCCAGGTGGTGAGCCAGCGCCAGTTTTCGGCCAACGGCCAGGCCTCGACCTGATAATGTCCGGGCATACTTTCCAGCATCGAGCGCGGCATCAGGGCAATACCCGCCCCGGCAATCACGCAGGCCAGCATGCCGTGATAAGACTCCATCTCGTGAATCCGACCGGGCGTGGCCCGGTCGGCATGGAACCAGCTTTCTAAATGACGGCGATAAGAGCAGTTTGCGCGAAACGCGTAAACGTCCTGACCACTTACCTCGGCGGCGCGCGCCACCTTCGCATGACCCGCCGGCACCACCAGCATCATCTCTTCCCGGTAGACCGGCATCCCTTCCAGCTCCGGATGCGTTAATGGCCCGTCAACGAAGGCCGCGCTGAGTGTCCCCTCCAGTACGCCGTCGATCATGGTGCCGGAGGGGCCGGTCGCCAGAGCGAACTGTATGCGCGGATAGCGCTGGTTGAATTGCGCCAGCGAGGCGGGAATGCGCACCGCAGCGGTACTCTCCAGCGCCCCCAGAGAGAAAAGTCCCTGAGGTTCATCGCCAGCCACCACCATCCGCGCCTCATCCACCAGGGCGAGGATCTGCCTGCTGTAACGTAAAAAATTATGCCCGGCGGGAGAAAGCCGCAGGCGCTGGTTTTCGCGGATAAAGAGCGCCACGCCCAGGTCGGCCTCCAGCTGTTTAATACGGGTGGTGAGGTTAGAAGGGACGCGGTGCACCTTCTGCGCCGCCAGGGTGATGCTCCCCGTCTGAGCTACGGCGTTAAACATTTCCAGCTGCGTTAAATCCATACCATTCTCGATTCGTGAAAAAGGTGGTCAATATTATTCATTTTTCAGAAATAGCAGACCAGGCCACACTTAGGCAACTGTTATTCACTGGAGCACAAGATGAACTACTCCTCAGCTACTCATGCTTTTTCGGTCAATCCGACGACCGGTGAAACCCTTACCCGCTGGCCGTGGGCCACGGCGTCTGATGTTGAGACGGCGATCGCCAATGCTGATGCGGGCTACCGCCAGTGGCGTACCGTACCGCTGGCCAATCGCGCGCAGCTTCTGCGGGATCTCGGCGCGGCACTGCGCCAGCACGGCGAAGAGATGGCCCAGACCATTGTCCGTGAGATGGGCAAACCTCTTGTTCAGGCGCGGGGCGAAGTGGCGAAATCCGCCAGCCTATGCGACTGGTATGCCGATCACGGTCCGGCGATGCTGAGCCCTGAAGCCACGCAGGTGGAAAAAGCGGTCATTGAGTACCGTCCCCTGGGGCCGATTCTGGCGGTGATGCCGTGGAACTTCCCGCTGTGGCAGGTATTACGCGGCGCGGTACCGATTATTCTTGCCGGTAACAGCTATCTGTTGAAACATGCGCCCAACGTGCTGGGATGCGCGGATCTGATCGCCCGGATATTTACCGCCGCCGGCTTCCCGCAGGGGGTATTCGCCCAGATCAACGCCACCAACGAAGGGGTGAGCCAGGCGATTAACGATCGGCGTATCGCCGCCGTGACCGTCACCGGTAGCGTACGCGCCGGGGCCGCCATTGGCGCCCAGGCCGGGGCGGCGCTGAAAAAATGCGTGCTGGAGCTGGGCGGTTCCGATCCCTTTATCGTGCTTAACGATGCCGATCTGGATCTGGCGGTCAAAGCGGCGGTCGCGGGGCGTTATCAGAACACCGGGCAGGTCTGCGCCGCCGCCAAGCGATTTATTGTGGAAGCGGGCATTGCCGGGGCCTTTACCGAGCGCTTCGTCGCCGCCACCGCCGCACTGAAGATGGGCGCGCCGGAGCAGGAAGAGACCTTTATCGGGCCGATGGCGCGTTATGATCTGCGTGATGAACTGCATCAGCAGGTTCAGGCCTCCCTGGCCGAAGGGGCGACGTTGCTGCTGGGCGGCGAGAAAATAGCGGGCGAGGGCAACTATTATGCGCCAACCGTACTGGGTAACGTTACGCCTGCAATGACCGCGTTTCGCCAGGAGCTGTTTGGGCCGGTTGCGGCCATCACCGTGGCGAACGATGCCGCCCATGCCCTGGCGCTGGCTAACGACAGTGATTTTGGCTTGTCGGCAACGGTCTTCACCACCAGCGATGCCACCGCGCAGCAGTTTGCGGATGGGCTGGAGTGCGGCGGGGTGTTTATCAACGGCTTTAGCGCCAGCGATGCCCGCGTGGCGTTCGGTGGGGTGAAAAAGAGCGGTTTCGGTCGCGAGCTGTCCCACTTTGGTCTGCATGAGTTCTGTAACGTGCAGACAGTCTGGAGAGATCGTCTGTAACAAAACCCGGTAAAGGCCTGCAGATCGCAGGCCTTTGTCATGCTGCTGAAATAGTTCTGTCATTTATAAACCGTAGACTCGCTGGCGTCTAACGTCTTGTTACAGAACACAAATATGAACCTAACGCAAATTTTTCGTCCCCTTGTTCAGCGACTCAGGCCACGGCAGTTTGGCCTGCTGGCGGGGATCTTCTGTATTATTGCGCTTTTTTCCGCACTGCAAATCTCCTCCTCCGTGCTGCTTACGTTCTCGCTGAGCGACGCCCAGCGCAACGATCAACGAAATCAACTCGCCCTGACCCAGCAGGAAAAGCTCGACGAGGCACGTATCGCTCTGCTGTCGGCAAGCGATCTGCTCAACCGTGCCGGGGTCTACTTTATGCAGGACAAAGAGACGGGTTCTGAAGGGAGCTGGCAAAGCCTGATGGACGAGGCACGGAGCGCCCTGGCGGCTTCGGGAAAGGCCTGGGCGAGCTGGCAGGCAATGCAGCCGCGACAGGACGACGCGCTGGTGAGCAGCTATCAACTCTTCTTCGGTGCGATTCAGGAGCAGGCGGAAGGGCTCGTGAAAACGCAGTCCATTGACGCCTTCTTCGCTGTACCGGCCCAGGCATTCCAGGCCGATTTTAACGACAACTATGCGCGCTATCAGCAGACCAGTAGCCAGCTTGCCGCCGAGGGGCGCCAGCGTCTGACCAGTAGCCTGTCGAATCTGCAGACGCTGTTTATGCTGGCTCCGCTACTGCTGGTGGCCATTGCCGTACTGGTCTGGTTTGGCATGTCGCGCTGGGTCATTACACCGCTGCGCGGCCTGATTGGCTGGATCAATCAGCTGGCCGCGGGGGATCTTTCAGGTACGCCGCCTGCGATAAAACAGGTCAACCGTGAGATTTCGCAGCTGGACGACAGCATTCATACCCTGCAGTGCGGCCTGCAGCAACTGGTGAGACAGGTGAGCGACGCCACCACGGCGATGGTGGAGAATATCGGCTCGCTGGCCGAGGGGAACCGGGCGTTATATCACCAGTCCACCCTGCAGGCGCGAGAGCTGAAAGAGGTCACCGCCCATATCGCCACCCTCGAAACTCACGTGGAGGGCAATACCGGCTATGCGAAGCTCGCCAGCTCCCGCGCCGACGAGGCCCGCCAGGTGGCGGCAGGCGGGGATCGCATGATGGCTACCGTTAATGCCTCGATGGCGGCCATCGTCGAGCGCTCGTCTGAAATGCGCGGCATCGTAGCAATGATTGATAACGTCGCGTTTCAGACCAATATTCTGGCGCTCAATGCGGCGATAGAGGCGGCTCACGCCGGCAATCAGGGGCGAGGATTTGCCGTAGTGGCGCGGGAAGTCGGGCTGCTGGCCCGCAAGAGCAGCCACTCGACCCAAACCATCCAGGAGCTGATTAACCGCTCCCTGCAGGGGATCGATGACGGTTCGCAGGCGGTGACCCGACTGGAAGATAACCTGCAGCAGGTCATGAGCCTGGTGGGGAATCTTTGCAGCCTGCTGAATGATATCTCGGTGGCGACCCTGAGCCAGGGAGAGAGCATTCACCATATGACCCGCCAGCTGCAGGGGTTGAACAACGTGGCGCAGCAAACCGATCTCCTGGTGAACACCGCCACCGAAGCGTCTCAACGCCTGCACGATGAGTCGGGCTTGCTGATTCAGGCGGTTTCGCGTTTTCGACTTCCAGCCTGACGCAATACATTTGCCTCTGTTATACTCCCAGCCCGTTTTTGGGCTGTGAGCAAGGAGTAAGACGTGGCTGCGGTCATCGACAATCAGTTGCTGGAAGAGATTCTGGCGCAGGTGCGCCCATTACTGGGGCAGGGTAAGGTAGCCGATTACATCCCGGCGCTGGCCTCGGTAAAGGGCAATAAGCTCGGCATCGCCATCTGCACCCTCGACGGACAGCAGTTTCAGGCCGGTGATGCCACCGAACGCTTCTCAATCCAGTCGATCTCCAAGGTGCTAAGCCTCGTAGCGGCCATGCGCCAGTACGACGAGCACGAGATCTGGCAACGCGTGGGAAAAGATCCCTCCGGACAGCCCTTCAACTCGCTGCTCCAGCTTGAGATGGAACAGGGAAAACCGCGCAATCCCTTTATTAACGCCGGGGCGCTGGTGGTGTGCGATATGCTGCAAAGCCGCCTCAGCGCGCCGCGTCAGCGGATGCTGGAAATTGTGCGCCAGCTCAGCGGCCAGTCGGATATCACCTACGACACCACCGTAGCCCGTTCGGAGTTTGAACACGCGGCGCGCAATGCCGCCATCGCCTGGCTGATGAAGTCGTTTGGCAATTTCCACAACGACGTGACCACCGTTTTGCAAAACTATTTCCACTACTGCGCGCTGCGGATGAACTGCGTAGAGCTGGCGCGCACCTTCCTGTTTCTGGCCCACCAGGGTTCGGCTCCCCATCTGGGGCAGGAGGTGGTGTCACCGTTACAGGCGCGGCAGATCAACGCCCTGATGGCGACCAGCGGCATGTATCAAAATGCCGGGGAGTTTGCCTGGCGTGTGGGGCTACCGGCAAAATCGGGCGTGGGTGGCGGCGTGGTAGCGATTGTTCCCCATGAGATGGCCATTGCCGTCTGGAGCCCCGAACTGGACGAGACGGGTAATTCACTGGCGGGGGTGGCGGCACTGGAGCAGCTCACCCACCGACTGGGGCGTTCTGTATACTAATGACTGATTTCACTCCGCTGTTTACCCGGCTGGCACGTTCGCCGTTTCGTTCCCGTTTTCGTCTGGGAGTGAAAGAGCGACAGTACTGCTGGGATAAAGGGGCAGAAACTATCGATCAGCACGCGGCCGATTTTATTGCCAAACGGTTAGCCCCGGCGCGCCCGGCGAAGGATGGCAAACAGACGCCGATGCGTGGACACCCTGTGTTTATTGCACAGCATGCTACCGCGACCTGCTGTCGGGGCTGTCTTGCCAAATGGCATAATATTCCGGAAGGGGTTGCACTGACCGCCGCGCAGCAGCACTATGTTGTGCAAGTCATTCATTTCTGGCTGGTGCAGGAAATGAACGCAAAACGTTGATGGGTACCGCAGTGTTACCTCTGTGTTATATATTGATGCTAATCTTTTAACACTTCCGCCAGCCGCTAGATCATTGTCTGTCACAAGCAGTGATATGGATAGAGATTGAATGTCAGCTTCTCCTTTCTTCAGATTTACTTTCTTTGCTAAGAACAACCCGTTACGTAACGCGGTGTGGATCTTTTTGTTAACCACGCTGTTTTACTTTATCGGTGCGAAGTTACGTCTGATCGAAGCGCTGTCGGTCTTCTGGCCGCTTAATGGCGTGATGGCCGGAATTTTTGCCCGCTATATCTACCTCAACCGGTTGCGCTACTACGCCATCTCATACGTGGCGATGCTGGGTTACGATGCCATCACAACCAACTGGGGTATCGCCTCGCTGGTGATCAACCTCTCGAATATGGCGTTTATCGTTACCCTGGCGCTGCTGGTGATCCGCGATAAACGGCTCAATAAAGGTACGCCGGATCCGCTCAACGCCCTGCGCCTGTTTGGCTACTGTCTTGTTGCTGCGCTGTTTTGTGCGTTAATCGGGGCAGCGGGTGCTGTGGGTATTGCCAGTCAGACCTTCTGGCCGTCGGTGGCCGACTGGTTCAGTGAACAGTTCTCTACCGGGGTGCTGATTGTGCCCTGTCTGTTGACCATCCGGTGGCCTGAATTGACTCGTCAGGTTCGCCTGCAAAATTTGATGCCGGTGGCGGCGCTGATCGTCTCGGTTTTCGCCTCTGTAGTGATCGGAGGTGCCGGGAGCCTTGCCTTCCCGCTGCCTGCGCTCATCTGGTGTGCGGTACGCTATTCAGTGCCGGCAACCTGTCTGTTGACCTTCATGACCGGTGCTACAGAGATCACGCTTATCGCCAACTCGATTATTGATATCGCTGTGACGTCGCCCCTTACCACGCCGATGATGTTTTCGGCGCGTCTGGGGGTCGCTACCATGGCGATTTGTCCGGTGATGGTCGCAGTGAGCGTGGCGGCGATCAACTCGCTTATCCGCCAGGTCTCGCTGCGCGCGGACTATGATTTTCTGACCCGTGTTTACTCCCGGTCCGGACTGTACGAAGCGCTCAAACATGAGGAGTCGCACCGGCATCCTCGCTTCCTGACGGTGATGTTGCTGGATATCGATTACTTTAAAAGTATCAACGATAACTATGGTCATGAGTGCGGCGACAGGGTGCTTGCCGAGTTCGCCGAACAGGTGCAAACCACCGTGGGAGAGGATGGCCTGGTGGCGCGAATGGGGGGCGAAGAGTTTGCGGTGGTCGTCAACTCTTCTTCGGCACAGCAGGGCTATGCGCTGGCCGAACGCATCCGGGCCTCTATTGAGCAGCATCCCTTCCACTGGCGTGGGCAGACGCTCTTCATCACGGTCAGCATTGGCCTGGGAAGCGGTAAATCTGAATCCTGGCAACTCACCGAGGTCTTTAACCGCCTGCTGACCGAAGCGGATGATTATCTCTATCGTTCGAAAAAAGCAGGACGAAATCGTACCAGCGGTCGACTGAACGAAAGGGTTCAGCCTGCCGGGAATACCACCGCGCGTGAACAGGTATAACCGCGCAGACCAGTCTGGCTGCGGGGTTTATATCCTTGTTTAACAGATAAATATCTTGCTACGTATTTTTAACGCCAATACTATAACAGGGTGATTGTATCGGAAAAAACGTGTGATGAACGGAACTGACCAAATCAGTAAGCCCCCCCGCATACCAGGAAGTCGGTTCGTCAAACGCATGTACTTGATGCGGATCCTTGGCACCTTTCTTTGCTTTATCCCTATCTGCTCCGTCTTGTTAGAGCAACACCGCTCCGGCTGGCTAATTGGCCTGCTGGCGCTGAATGCCTTTGTCTGGCCAACTCTCGCCTGGATGCGCTCACGTCACTCCGCAACGCCGCTTAAAACCGAGCACCAGAACCTGATACTCGATGCAGGGGCCGGCGGTTTCTGGATTGCGATGATGGCCGCCAATCCGCTTCCTTCGGTGACCATTGCCACCATCCTGCTGGCGGATCGCCTGTCAGCAGGCGGTGTACCCTTAATGAAAAAGGCGCTGGGGCTGATGGTGGCCGTATTTCTGGCGACGTGGTTGACTCAGGGTATGGCACTGGTTGCTGAGGTGTCTCAACGTACCATGTACGCCACGCTGCCGCTGATCGCCGTCTATTCCCTGGCGCTGAGCGTGCTGACCGACAGCATTGCCATTCGCCTGCGCCTGAAATCCCGTGAGCTGGAACGCATCGCGATGATGGATCCGCTGCTGGATATCGCTAATCGCCGCCTGCTGGAAACACGCATCGATCATGAACTGAACAAGCTGCGTAAAAGCTGTCATGAATCGGCGCTGATGTTTATCGACATTGATAACTTCAAAGAGGTGAATGACCGTTTCGGCCACAAGGTAGGGGATATGCTTTTGGTGACAGTGTCACATATTCTGCATGTTGCTACCCGGACAACCGACACTCCCGCGCGGCTGGGCGGGGATGAGTTCGTCATTTTACTCCCTGACACTTCCCTCGAAGAGGCCCGGAGCGTGGCTACCCGTATTATGGATGCCGCTGCTATTATTGATGAAGTTGCCGATGAGCCGGTGCTGTGTACCGTAAGTATCGGTATTGCCAGCGCCACGAGAGAGATGAAGAGTGTCACTGACTGGTTACAGGCTGCAGACACCGCGCTCTATCAGGCGAAACGGGAAGGTAAAAACCGCATTTTTGCCCATTGATTCACTGCAAGATGCGCTAAGCTTTTAAAAAGGACGCCCTCCGGAGACGACATGAAACCACCCATATTCCCTGCCAACGAAGCGGAGCGTCTTGCATCGCTGCGCGATTCAGGTCTCCTTGAGGCCAATTTACACCCAACCTGCGATCGATTGACCAGGCTGGCGAAACGGTTATTTGATGTGCCCATGGCGATGGTGAATCTGGTGAGCGAGCATACCGTCCTGGTGAAGTCGGCCGTGGGCATGTCCGAGGCTGCCCAGCCACGGTACATCTCTTTTTGCGGGCATACCATTCTTTCATCCTCGGCGCTGATCGTGCCCGACACTCTGAAAGATGAACGTTTCCTCGATAATCCCCTGGTAACCGATGATCCGCCGGTCCGCTTTTATGCCGGTTATCCTCTCAGCCTGCCGAACGGGGCGGTCGTGGGTGCTTTGTGCCTGCTGGACAACCGGCCGCGACAGTTTAGCGAGCAGGATATCGCCAGTCTGCGTGACCTGGCGGCGCTGGCAGAAGTGGAGTTTTCAGCCGTTAGTTCGGCCATCACCGACGACCTGACCGGGCTCTATAACCGCCGTGGCTTCCACCATATGGCGACCTGGGGTATTAATAACGCCCGTCGTCGCGCCGAACCACTGACGCTGGCCTGGCTCGATCTGGATCGTTTTAAGCAGATCAACGATCGTTATGGTCATGCGGATGGCGATGCGGCCCTGAAGGCGATGGCCGATTTGCTGAAAGCCACCTTCCGGGAGGCCGACGTATTGGCGCGCTATGGCGGAGATGAGTTCGCCATTCTCTTTACCAACAGTGATGAGAAGGGCGCCTGGATTGCAATGCAGTTTCTAACAGAACAGGCGGCAGTCTGGAATGAGCACGCCCAGCACCCGTGGGCGCTCTCCTTCTCTTGGGGGGTGAGCGAGTTTGATCACGATCGCGATGACCTGCATAGCTGGTTACGCACCGCCGATGAGAAGATGTACTCCATGAAACAGCAGCGCGGTACCGGGCGCGTATCATAAGTAAATCCTCTTGTGTTAATAAAACGTTAAGAGCAAGCTGATGTGGTTGATTATGGAGAAAATAATGACCACATCACTCGCTATTTCACCTCTCTCGCGTGAACAAATCCTTACGCATCTTCCCGCTTTAGCCGACATTCTGCACAACTGCGTACAAGGTGGCGCATCGGTAAGCTTTATGTTGCCCTTTACCCAGGATCAGGCCTGCGATTTTTGGCGCGGCGTTGCCGATAGCGTTGGGCGTGGCGAACGCGTTGTACTGGCCGCGGCCCGCGCCGATGGCGAACTGATCGGTACGGTGCAGCTCATTACCGACCAGCCGCCAAACCAACCCCATCGCGCGGATGTCGCCAAGTTGCTGGTCCATGAAAATGCGCGTCGTCTCGGGGCCGGTCTACAGCTGATGCAGGCGCTCGAGCAGCACGCCCGTTCCCACAATAAAAGCGTGCTGGTGCTGGATACTGCCACCGGCAGCGGGGCGGAAACCTTCTATACCCGTACCGGCTGGCAAAAAGTGGGCGAGATCCCGCGCTATGCACTGATGCCTGGCGGCGAAATGACGGCGACCTCGGTGTTCTACAAATTTTTATAGTCTTTAGCAAAATTGCTACAAGCTTTGATCAAAACGGGGGTTAGTGGTCGTAAAGTTTTGATAAGTTATTACACCAATCTTATCGGGCTGTATGACTAATCATAAAAGGAACCCCCTAGTGAACACACTCAACCGTCGTGATTTCCCCGGTGCCCTCTACCCTGAACGTATCATCCAGTTTGGTGAGGGCAACTTCCTGCGCGCGTTTATCGACTGGCAGATTGACCAGCTAAACGAGCATACCGACCTCAATGCCGGCATTGCGATTGTGCGTCCGATTAAAAGTGATTTTCCCCCGTCACTCAGCACTCAGGACGGCCTGTATACCACCATCATTCGCGGCCTGAATGAGCAGGGTGAAGCCGTGAGCGACGCGCGCCTTATTCGCTCTGTTAACCGCGAGATCAGCGTCTACGATCAGTACGATGAATTTCTGAAGCTGGCGCACAACCCGGAGATGCGCTTTGTCTTCTCGAATACCACCGAAGCGGGGATCAGTTACCACGCCGGAGATCGCTTCGACGACGCGCCTGCCGTCAGCTACCCGGCCAAACTGACCCGTCTGTTATTTGAGCGTTTCAGCCACTTTAACGGCGCCAGCGATAAAGGCTGGGTGATTATTCCTTGTGAATTGATTGACTATAACGGCGAGGCGCTGCGTGAGCTGGTGCTGCGCTATGCCCAGGAGTGGGCGCTGCCGGCGGCCTTTACTCAATGGTTGAACGAGTCCAACAGCTTCTGTTCCACCCTGGTTGACCGTATCGTCACGGGCTATCCGCGTGACGAAGTGGCGGCGCTCGAGAAATCTCTGGGTTATCACGACGCCTTCCTCGACACCGCCGAACACTTTTACCTGTTTGTGATCCAGGGGCCTAAATCTTTGGCCGCCGAGCTGCGTCTCGACCAGTTGCCGCTTAATGTGCTGATTGTGGATGACATCAAACCCTATAAAGAGCGCAAAGTGGCCATCCTGAACGGGGCGCATACCGCGCTGGTGCCGGTGGCCTTCCAGGCCGGGCTGGATACCGTTGGCGAAGCGATGAATGATGCGCAGATCTGCGCCTTTGTTGAGAAAGCCATTTACCAGGAGATAATCCCGGTGCTGGATCTGCCGCGCGATGAGCTGGAGTCATTCGCCAGCGCGGTGACGGGGCGTTTCCGCAATCCGTACATTAAGCATCAACTGCTGTCGATTGCGCTCAACGGCATGACCAAATACCGCACCCGTATTCTGCCGCAGTTGCTGGCAGGGCAGCAGGCGAGCGGTAAACTCCCGGCGCGCCTGACCTTTGCGCTGGCTGCGCTGATTGCCTTCTACCGTGGTGAACGTAACGGCGAATCCTACCCGGTGCAGGATGATGACCACTGGCTGACCCGTTTCCAGCAGCTCTGGGCTCAGCATCGAGATAAGCAGATCGCAACCAGCCAACTGGTCACTGCGGTTCTGAGCGTGAGCGAACACTGGGAGCAAGACCTGACGCAGGTGAAAGGTCTGGTCGAACAAGTGACGCTGGATCTGGATGCGATTTTGCACCAGGGGATGCGTGCGGCGGTGGAGCCGCTGTGCTAATTCTTCTGCCTTAACTGTACCCGGCTGCGGCCGGGTTTTTCAGGATACTAATTAGTTACAACATACTATTTTGCTTTTTTGATTAAGGCCAGGCATCGTGCGCGCTGTCAGAGGTCTGGCAAGGGCGCAATACTTCTTTAACATACTTGCAACCGTGACAACGATCACGTTTAATAGTCGCCGCTCTTAATTCTTCAGAAGCTGACTATGATCGTTCGTCCTCAACAGCACTGGCTGCGGATGATATTTGTCTGGCACGGTTCGGTGCTGGTAAAAATTTCCTCCCGCCTGTTTCTAAATTTTTTGCTCTCTATTGCCGTTATTATTCTGTTGCCCTGGTATACCTCACTCGGCATCAAACTGACCGTAGCGCCATTCAGTATCCTCGGCGTGGCGATAGCGATCTTCCTCGGGTTTCGTAACAACGCCTGTTACTCACGCTATGTCGAGGCGCGACAACTCTGGGGCCAACTGATGATTGCCTCCCGCTCGCTGTTCCGCGAGGTGAAAAACACGCTACCCGATGATCCGGCACTGGGTGAATTTGTGCGTCTGCAGATTGCCTTCGCCCACTGCCTGCGTATGTCGCTCCGCCGTCAGCCGCAGGCCAGCCAGCTGGCGAACTACCTGTCACCCGAAAACCTGCGCCATACGATGGATTCCAGTACACCGGCAAATCGCATTTTGTTGATCATGGGGGAGTGGCTGGCCGTACGGCGCCGGGAAGGGCAGTTGTCCGATATCCTCTTTCACAGCCTCAATAACCGTCTGAATGATATGTCTGTGGTGCTGGCCGGATGCGAGCGTATTGCCAATACGCCGGTACCGTTCGCATATACGCTGATCTTGCATCGTACGGTCTATCTGTTCTGCATCATGTTGCCCTTCGCCCTGGTGGGGGATCTGCATTACATGACGCCGTTCGTTTCGGTGTTGATCTCCTATACCTTTATCTCTCTTGATGCGCTGGCAGAAGAGCTGGAAGAGCCCTTCGGCACCGAAAACAATGACCTGCCGCTGGATGCTATTTGTAATGCGATGGAAAGAGACCTCCTGCAGATGAACGACGAGCAAGAGATCCCGCCGCGCATCCTGCCTGATAAGTACTACCAGTTAACCTGAAACGGTTCGGGGCGGTTGGCAACGCTGGCACGCCTCGACGTTTATTATCCCATCGGCAAACGTAACCGGGCCGCCAGCCAGGCCTTGCGCACAGGACTAACCTGCAGTAGCGTCGTTATCCTGTTCGCTATCTGGAAAGGAATCATGAATATCACCATCACGCCCGCGCAGCCTGAACAGTTTGCCGCGTTGCGCGCCATTGAATTGGCGGCATTCGATACATTGCGGCTCGCCGGTGCGGTCAGAGGCGAGGCCTCTGCGGCAAGCCTGGACGAGTTGGGTGCCTTGCGCGAGAAAGGGGTGTTACTAACGGCTTTGACGTCGGAGGCGGTGCCGGTCGGATTTGCGGCAGGTAGCGTGGAAGAGAACTGGCTCCATATTGCTGAAATGGATGTGCACCCTGACTGGCAGCGTCAGGGCGTGGGGACTCAGTTGATACGGGCGATACTTGATACCGGGCGAGCCCGTGGTCTTGTTGGGGCAACCCTGACAACCGATCGCCTGGCAGCATTTAATGCGCGTTTTTACGCGACGCTGGGTTTTGAAATAATCGAAGGGTCCGCAAGGCCGTGTCATTTGGCGGATCGGATCACCGATGAAATCAATAGCGGGTTCGATCCAGCCCGACGTGTCGCTATGTTAATGCGCTTTTAATTGATGTAAAACACGTCAGGCGATTCCCGGCGAGTTATCTCACAGGCTGGGATATTTCCCATCCTCATCCACCAGGTAAATCTGGGTTAAATACCATTTTTGCTTCTCCTGCCTAAAATGGTACTCATACACGGGCGAATAGTACTCAGCCGACAGCTGGGTGGTGATAACCGCCTCCTGCTGTTGAATGTTTTTGCCGATAATTTTCTCCCGCGCCGGATCGTGCGAAGCGTCGGAACCATAAGCGATGGGCTCACCATGAAAGTCGGGTTGGGTATATTTTTTTAGCAGTGCGGCATAATTTTGCTCCGCCGTTTTCATCGCATTGGCATCATCTGGACGACGATTTTGGAAGGATTCATCGTTCCAGATTTTATAATCGTGCTGAAATGCCACTACCATCTGCTCTGGTGATGTAGCCATTGCCTCAGTCATACATAGCACTCCCGACAGGATTAAAAGCAGAGAAATTAGCCTGTTTTTCATCGTGTCTTATCCGCCTGCGCAGCCAGGGATAAATGTTGCCATCCGGTCAAAAGGCCCGTTCCGGCCAACATTTATGCTCCATGATTTTCTCTTTTTTGCCACCAGCGCGGGAATAAACACGATTTTCATCTCTCATTACTCCTTAAATTCAAACAGTTCAGAACATAGCCAGTGGACTACGCTTGCGCCAATCGTCTCGTGAAAGGGTAAAGAGCAGGCTCGGGGGCGCGTTCTTCACGTCGTCAACTTCCCGGCTATAGGTCAGCCCCGTTTTCATCAGCACCTTTTGCGATGCGAGATGGTTACCCCGTACCACGGCAGAAATGTCACTCAGTCCGAGCGTCTCAAAGCCGTAATGCACGGCAGAGAGAGAGAACTCTGTTGCCAGTCCTTTACCCCAGGCGTCGGTGGCAAAACGATATCCGAGATTATTGATAGTGATGTCGGCATAACGGCTGATGCTTAATCCCCCAAAGCCAATGATCTGTTCAGGATTTTCGCGTAACGCGATCGCCCAGTTGCCGAATCCCTTATCACGCCAGTGCGTGAGCCAGCGTTCAAGCACCGCTTCTGCATGCTGGAGAGAGGGATAGGGGCCTGCCGGGTTAAATTGATTGGTCGCCGGGTCACCATAAATGCTGAACAGCGTTTGTGCATCGGTCTCTGTGACAGGCCGAAGTTGCAGGCGTTTCGTTTCTACTATCACACTCTTCTCCCGGAGTTTATGGTCAGATGCTGCCATGAAAAGCATTGAACATTTTTAGCCTTGCGTAAAGCGCTAATAACAATGGTAAATGAGTACAAGGCGATGACCTTTCACCGGCCCTCCAGGCCATGACTCACTTCCGGATTGCCTCTTCTAAGAATTCGATAAACGCTCTGACCTTCGCATTCAGCGCCGATCGTTCATGAACACAGGCGAAAATCGTCATCGGTACGGATTCTGTATCGTGACAGAACAGAGGGACCAGCTGTCCATTATCAATAAAGGGCTGTGCGACAAAGCTTGCCAGACGCGCTATCCCGCCGCCGTTGACGGCGATTCTGGCAATAATATCAATATCATCACTGATAAATTTTGCGTTGAGTTTGGCGTTAACCAGCTGGCCGTTGACGGTGAATGTCCATGGAAGGAAACGTCCATCCGTGGGATAACGAAATACCAGACAGGCGTGATGGCTCAGTTCGTCCGGCGTGCTGGGTGTACCGGCAAGCGCCAGATAGGCCGGTGCTGCACAGAATACAAAGGGGAGGGAGGCGATTTTTCGGGCGATAAGCTGATCGTTAAGTTGCGCCTCGATGCGGATACTCACATCCACCCCTTCAAGGCGATGATCGACGTTACGGTCGGTTGCGATCAGCTCGACCTCAATATCGGGAAAAGCCTGATTAAAAGCCGGCATGAGTGGGGCGATAACATGACGACCAAACGCGGCCGTTGTGGCTATGCAGAGCGGGCCCTGCGGTCGACTCTCCGTGGCTGCGGCCTGCGAAGCGATCTCAATATCCTGCGGAATATGTCGAACTTTCTCGAAATAACGTTTTCCGTTTTCGGTTAACGTCATGCTCCGGGTGGTGCGCGAAATCAGACGCACCCCTAAATGCGACTCCAGCCGGGATAAGCTCTGGCTTACCGCCGCCGGGCTCATTCCTTTTGCCCGCGCCGCGGCAGCGATGCTTCCATTCTCGACCACCCGAATAAAATTGCTGATTAGCCCTAACACGTCCATCGCGTCTCCAAGGTTCTATTCATCACATTCTCTTAATAATGATTAAAGCACAGCCGCTCTACTGAGAGAACGCTTAACTTGTTAGTTTAGCGGCTGTTTTCACCTGACAAAATCAAGAAGGACGGTTCATGAACGACACCATCGCAAACAAAACTCCCCGTATTCGCTTGCCAAAGCACGCCTCACCTTACGTTTTCGCACTCTATATGGCGACCATTATGGCCTTTCTGATGAGCCTGGTTATTACCCTGGCTGAATTCGGCGCCGGCCCGCATTATATGGAAAATGTGATGAATGCCTATCAGGTTGCCATGCCGGCGGCCTTTTTCTGTATCCTCGTGGTCCGTCCGGTGGTAAGCCGTCTGGTCGGATTGACGGTTCACGGCTGAAAACGGCTCGTTGTGCTATGACAAACAGAGGGATATCCTTTTATCTCTTACGGATATCTCTTTGTTTAGCTTCGCAACCTTTGCAGGTTTCACGCTTATGCCAGACACGACTATCGAAACGCTTCTGGAAGCCCAGGGCCCCTGCGGTATGCTCAGGGGAACGTTACTCTCGCCGGTCCCTTCTCCTCAACAGGTCGTTTTCATTCTTCCCGGATCCGGACCCACCGATCGGGACGGCAATAATCCGCTGGGCGTGAGTGCGTCTACCTATCGACATTTGGCCCAGGCGCTGGCCGCGTACGGTATTGCTACGCTCCGTATTGATAAGCGCGGGATGTTCGCCAGCGCATCCGCCGTGCCTGATGCAAATGCGGTAACAGTGCAGGACTACGTTGATGATGTTCGTGCCTGGATAGCAGTGCTAAAACGCGAAGTGCCTACCGCCGCCGTCTGGCTACTGGGCCACAGCGAAGGCGGCGTCGTGGCGCTCGCTGCGCAGGAAGAGGAGTTAAAAGGGGTCATGCTGGTCGCAACGCCAGCGCGTCCGCTGGGTGAAATCTTGCATCAGCAGCTGGCAAACGCCGCGCTTCAGGAGGAGGGCAGCGCTATTATTGCCGGGCTCGAGCAGGGTTGCCGTGTCGATGTTGCACACGCCCATCCGGCGTTGCAAAGCCTCTTTAATCCCGCTGTTCAAGGCTTTCTTATCGATCTCTTTTCCCGCCATCCTCAGGCCATGATCGCTACCGTGCGCAAACCGCTGCTGATTTTACAGGGCGAGCGCGACCTGCAGGTAGAGCCGGAGGAGGCCCGTCGCCTCAGCGCGGCTAATCCCAATGCCACTCTGGTCCTGCTCCCGGATACCAATCATGTACTGAAGTCGGTTCGCTCCGATAGCCTGCAAGAAAACATGGCGGCTTATTCCGATGCCTCGCTTCCGCTGGCGCCCGGGGTGGTTGCTGCCATTAAGCAATTTCTTGCCCGGCACTGAATATTGGCTCTGACATCCTGCCTCCTTTTCATGTTAAAACATTGTTACGCGTCTCGACGCGGATCACGCGGTGTTCATTTGAAACCGCACATCGCAAACGCCTGTGTTTCATAATCAAAAATAACAACAATAAGGAGAGACGATGCAGTTGAGAAAAGCGCAGGCGCATGAAGCCGAAGCGTTGTGGAATCTGCGCAATCTGGCGATCCGCCACGGTTGTGTCAGCAGTTATAGCCCGGAGATTATCCGTAACTGGACCCCTGAGGCCATGCCCGAACATTACCGTAAGATGATTATCGATAACCCGTTTTATGTTATTGATGCCCAGGGCGTACTGGTCGCCAGCGGTTATCTCGATCTGAATGCTGCGAGCGTAGAAGCGATTTTTACCCTGCCAGGCTACACCGGCAAAGGGCTGGCATCGCAAATTATTGCGGCTATTAAAGATGAGGCGGCCGCGCGGGGTATAACCCGCCTGACGCTCGAAGCGACACCGAATGCTGCCGATTTTTACCTGCGCCACGGGTTTGAGTGGCTGGGTGAGAGTATGCACCCGTCGGCAATGGCCCGCGCCGAGTTGCGCTGCGTCAATATGGCCATCACCCTCTAAATTTTTCCCTTGTTTGTATCACAGTGTATATAGAGCCGGGTCCGATACGCAGGCATTCAGTTCGGCCCGGTTGTGCACACATTATCCTTACACTGGCATGTTGTTATGTCCGGGTAAACACAACCCGGAGATAGACAAATGAAAAACAAATTGGCTTATTCAACCCTGGTCGCAGCCCTCTCTCTTTCAACCGTGATGGCCTGTCAGGCCGAAGCGGCAGGGACGGATTACCGTGCCGCATTTAATCAGCTGCATCAGATCAACGCCGGCGACCTGAACGTCGGTTACGTTGATATCGGCCCAAAAAATGGCGAACCGGTGATTTTGCTGCACGGCTGGCCCTACGACATTAGCAGCTATGCCGAGGTAGCCCCGGCGCTGGCGGCGAAAGGTTATCGCGTCATTGTTCCTTATAACCGCGGGTTTGGTACCACCCGTTTTCTCTCCTCGAAAACTCCGCGAAATGGGCAACCTGCCGCCATGGCGAAAGATGTCATTAATCTGATGGATGCGCTTAACATCAAACAGGCGGTTTTCGCAGGTTACGACTGGGGCGCCAGAACGGCGGATATTGTGGCAGCGCTGTGGCCTGATCGGGTCAAATCGCTGGTTTCGGTGAGCGGTTATCTGATTGGTAACCAGCAGGCGGGTAAAAAACCGCTGCCGCCGCAGGCCGAATTACAGTGGTGGTATCAGTTCTACTTCGCTACCGAACGCGGCGAGAAGGGCTATGCCGCAAATACCCATGACTTTGCGAAGCTGATCTGGACTCTGGCCTCACCGGGCTGGAAATTTAGTGATGCCACCTTTAATCGCAGCGCTAAAGCGCTGGATAACCCGGATCATGTGGCGGTCACCATCAGCAACTACCGGTGGCGTCTGGGTCTTGAGCGCGGCGAGCAAAAATACGACAACTACGAGCAAAAACTGGCGGCGGCGCCCGTTATCACTGTGCCTACCATTACCATCGAAGGGGATAACAATGGCGCACCGCATCCGCTGCCGGCCGCCTATGCCGCCAAATTTACCGGCAAATATGAGCACCGCACCTTTACGGGCAATATAGGGCACAACCCGCCGCAGGAAGATCCGCGCGATTTTGTTCAGGCCGTGGTGGATGCGGACCATCTTTAAGCAAACTATGCTAATTTCTGCGTATCCCTTATTAACAGGAGCTTACCGTGGATGCAGCTGACCATATCCTTGTCGTCGATGACGACAGGGATATTCGTGAACTGATTGTTGATTACCTGCATAAGTCGGGCTACCGCGCGACCGGGGCCGCCAACGGCAAAGAGATGCGCGCCGTGCTTGATAAACAACATATCGATCTGGTGGTGCTGGATGTCATGATGCCCGGCGACGACGGTTTGACGCTCTGCCGCCAGCTGCGTAGCGATAAGCACCAGGACCTGCCAGTATTGATGCTCACCGCCCGCAGCGATGATATGGACCGCATCCTTGGGCTGGAGATGGGGGCCGATGACTACCTGGTCAAACCCTTCGTTGCCCGGGAGTTGCTGGCGCGCATTAAAGCGATTCTGCGTCGTTTTCGTACACTGCCACCTAATTTGCAGGTGACAGAAGCCGGGCGGATCATTGCCTTTGGGGAGTGGCAGCTGGACACCAGCGCCCGCCATCTGCTGGATGCCGCAGGGACAATCGTGGCGCTGAGTGGGGCGGAGTACCGTCTCCTGCGGGTATTTCTGGATCACCCCCAGCGCGTGTTAACCCGCGACCAGCTTCTCAACTTCACCCAGGGGCGAGACGCCGAGCTGTTCGAGCGCTCTATCGACCTGCTGGTGAGTCGGGTGCGACAACGCCTGAACGAGGATGCCCGTACCCCGGCCTATATCAAAACCGTGCGCAGCGAAGGCTATGTCTTCTCCATGCCGGTCAGCATCGTTGAGGCGCGAGAATGAAGTTCTGGCCACGTTCGCTCCTCTATCGGTTGCTGCTGATTGTGCTGCTGGGACTGCTGCTGGCCAACGGTCTGAGCCTGACGCTGGTGATGATCGAAAGAATGAGCAGCGCCCGTAACGTGATGCTGGGAAACCTCGAGCAGGATGTTGCCACCAGCGTGGCGATCCTCGACAGGCTGCCTGCCGATGAGCGGGCGGAGTGGCTGCCCCAGCTGGCGCGGGGCAATTACCGCTACCTTTTGGGCGAGGGGGAGCCCGGCAACCCGCCGCACGACGCCCGATCCCGGGATGCCATCCGCACCATTACCGACACCCTTGCGGGCCGCTACCCGCTGCGCTTTACCGCCGTACCGGGGCCAGTGTCGCACATTCAGGCCCATGTCACCCTGCGCGACGGCGCGCCGCTTACCATCGATTTGATCCCGCGCATGCCGCCGGTGGCCCGCTGGTTACCGGTGGTGTTTATCCTGCAGGTATTGCTTGTAGCGCTCTGCTCCTGGCTGGCGGTACGGCAAGTGGTGCGTCCGTTTACCCGATTCACCCGGGCGGTGGATGCGCTGGAGCCAGCGAGCCAGACCCTGACGCTGGCCGAACAGGGGCCGCTGGAGGTGCGACAGGCTGCGCGGGCCTTTAATGCCATGCAGCAGCGAATCCAGGCTTATTTACAGGAGAGGGCGCAGATCCTGGCCGCCATCTCTCACGATTTGCAAACCCCGATTACCCGTATGAAACTGCGTGTCGAAATGGCCGATCAGCCAGAGCTGCGCGATAAGCTGACCGCCGATCTGGATAATATGACCCGACTGGTGCGGGAGGGGATCGCCTTTGCCCGCTCGTCCGGATCGTCTGAAGAGATGCCCCGGCGTCTGGATCTCCACGCTTTTATTGACACCCTGGTGTGCGACTATCTCGACATTGGGAAAAACGTGCAATTTCGTGCAAACGGCGTCGGACAGCCGCTGACGACACGCCCGCAAGCCTTGCGCCGGGTAGTGACTAACCTGCTGGATAATGCTCTGAAATTTGGTGATGCCGCCGACGTGACGCTCAACTTTGCTCCTCGTGAGGTCAGTATCGTTGTTGCCGATAACGGACCGGGGATCCCGCAGGATGAACTGGCCGCCGTGCTGCAGCCCTTTTATCGGGTGGAATCCTCCCGTAATCGCGAAACGGGCGGGACGGGGTTAGGGCTGGCGATTGCCGCCCAGCTCACCGGCCAGATGGGCGGAAAACTGCAGCTCGTTAACCGCCCGGAGGGAGGACTGGCAGTAACCGTGACTTTACCTGCCACGCAAATGTAGTCTTTTGTATCCGCCTGGGTCGTAGATACCCAGGCTGACAAATCTCGCCTTTCTGCACATATCCCGCACACATCACTCCGCTGTAATAGTCCCACTGCGCCGTTGCAGATAACTGCTTAGTGAGGTCGATATGACGCTGTTAATCGCTTTTTTTGGGGGCATGGTAAGCCTGCTCAGCCCCTGCACGCTGCCGGTGATCCCGCTGCTCTTTGCCGGATTTCGTGGCCAGCCCCGGCAGATAGCCGCCATGCTGGCTGGCATGGTAATGATGTTCACCCTGGTAGCCGGGCTTATCACCGTCGCCAGCGACTGGGTAATTGATGCCACGCTGGTGGGGCGCTGGCTGGCCCTTGTGGTGCTGGCAATGGCCGCCGTGTCGCTGATTTTTCCGGGCGTAGCCCTGCGCGTGGCGGGCCCCGCGCTGAAGCTGGGAAATGTGCTTAATGACCAGAGCCATAAAACGCGCGGGCTGGTCTCCGCCGTGCTCGCAGGTATGGCGGTAGGGTTACTGTGGTCACCCTGCGCCGGGCCGATATTAGGGGCGATTCTCAGTCTGGGGCTGGCAGGTGAAAGTGCCCTGACCACCGGGGCGCTTCTGGCAGCCTATGGCAGCGGTTGCGCTGTGATGCTGGCGCTGTTGGCCTTTTGTGGCCAGCGGGTGTTAACTCGCCTGAAAGCCAGCGGCGGAGTGATGGAAGGGCTGCGCAAAACCGCCGGTGTGATGATGCTGGGCACCGTAGTACTCACCGCCAGCGGGATGAACAGCTTGTTACAGGGGGCAAATGGCGTGGCCGATCGGGTCGAACAGCGCCTGTTACAATGGGCTCCCGATATCACACGACCGGCGAAGTTACAGCCGGTGGTAGAAACGGCCCCGTCCAGCGCGATGCCTTCCCTCAGCGGTGGCACGGCATGGATTAACGGTGAGCCGGTCACCCCCGCGTCGTTAAAGGGCAAAGTGGTATTGATTGATTTCTGGACCTGGGACTGCATCAACTGCCAACACACGCTACCGCATGTCCGGGAGTGGGCAAAAAAATATGGTGACCAGGGGCTGGTAGTCATTGGCGTACATACCCCGGAGTACCCCTGGGAAAAACCGCTCGACTCGGTGAAAAAGGCGGTAGCGAAGTGGCAACTCCCTTACCGCGTCGTTACAGATAATAACTACAAAATCTGGACGGCGTTTGGTAATCAATACTGGCCCGCACACTACTATTTTGATGCCAAAGGGCAACTCCGTTACACCGCGTTTGGTGAAGGAGATTATGCAAAACAGGAGCAGGTTATTCAGCAATTACTTAAAGAGGCCAGAACCTGATTGTTTAAATAAACCCCCTGATTTTTATTTTACCGCTTTATATCATGACGGCGCACATTATCCATATGTGCGCTTTCGCGTGAATTTATTTCAGGCAAAATTAACGATCCGTGCGCTAATGCTTTTACTGTTTTACATACATTTACAGGAGTGATAACAATAATGCCCTGCAACCTTTTCAGGTTGTATTTTGGCAAGTGGCAGATTATCAGGGTATAAAAAATGAAAATTAATCAACTGAGCATGCTGATTAGCGCAGCTATGCTCTGCACAACCGCACACGCAGCAGAGATTTATAATAAAGACGGCAACAAACTGGATCTTTATGGTTTAGTTTCCGCAGAGCATTATTTTTCTAACAGCAGTGATAACGATGGCGACCAGACTTATATGCGTCTGGGTTTCCGCGGTGAAACTCAGGTTAACGAGCAGATTACCGGGTATGGCCAGTGGCAGATGCACATCGATGCTTCTAAATCCGAAGGCGAAAGCAATAACCCGCGCACCCGTTATGCGTTTGCGGGGCTGAAATTCGCCGATTATGGCTCTATTGATTACGGCCGTAATAAGGGCGTGGTCTATGATTCGCTGGCCTATACCGACATGCAGCCAGAGTTCGATGGCATGACCTACGGTTCCGATCAGTTCCTTTTCAGCCGTACCAATGGTGTGCTGACCTACCGCAACACCGACTTCTTCGGTCTGGTTGATGGGCTCAACGTTGCGCTGCAGTATCAGGGTAAAAACGATGGCGGCGGGGAGCCGGGCGTGCGTGACGTACTGCGCCAGAATGGTGACGGCTTCGGGGCCTCTGTTACGTACGACATCGGTGCGGGCTTTAGCGTAGCGGGCTCGATGATGAGTTCCGACCGTACTAATGAACAAAATACCGCCGCCGGTATTATGGGTAGAGGTAAACGGGCCGAAGCGTATTCTGGCGCCATTAAGTATGATGCGAATAATGTCTATTTAGCGGCGATGTTTACCCAGGCCTATAATGCCTCCCGATTTGGTTCTCGCTCCAGTGACAGTGCCTATGGTTACGCCAATAAATCACAGATTATGGAATTCTACGCCGGTTATCTGTTCGATTTTGGGCTGCAACCTTTCGTCGCTTATGATGTATTAAAAGGTAAAAATCTCGGCAGGGCGGTATCCGGAAATACCTACGGTGACGAAGATCTGATTAAATATGTCGATTTTGGTGCGACCTATAACTTCAACAAAAATATTAACGTATTTGTAGATTATATGGTTAACCTGGTTGATGAAGATCGGTTTACCCGTGAAGCTGGTATTAATACCGACGACGTGGTCGCCGTCGGCGTGGTGTATCAATTCTGATTCACCTCAGGGTTCGCGTCTGGCAACAATAAACAGGCGCGGATAGGCAAGCAATATCTGGCCGTTCTCCTGTAGCGGATAGTGCTCTTCCAGTAGCTGATGATAGCGGAGCAGATAATTTTTCTGTTCGCTCTCATTCAGCTCCTGTAGCCATGGGCGTAAGCCCGTGGCGCTCACCCAGTCTATAATCGCCTGGTGCGACGCCATCTGATGGTAATAGGTGGTTCGCCACAATGTCACGTCACATCCCGCTTCGCTCAAAATATCATGATAAGCATGCACCCCCGGTAACGCTTCCCGTCCCCGATCCGGGTAACCTTGTTCCCAGGCCACTTCGCGCATCAGGACGTGGGTCGGCTCTTGCCAGTTATCCGGCATCTGTACTGCCAGCACGCCGTTCATTTTTAACAGCGAGACCAGTTTCGGCAGCAGATCGTAGTGGTCGGGTACCCACTGTAACGAGGCGTTAGCAAAGATCAGATCCAGGGGGCGATCCGGGCGGTAGTGACGCATATCTTCCTGCAGAAAGTGACAGTCGGGCAGGGTGCGGCTGGCTTCTGCAATCATCGCGGATGAGCTATCGACCCCGGTGATATGGGCCGTGGGCCAGCGCTGATGCAGCAGGGCGGTGCTGTTGCCCGGGCCACAGCCGAGATCGACAATCTGATCAGCGGCTTCGACGTTTACGCGGGAAAGCAGATCGATGGCCGGGCGGGTACGCTCCGAGCCATAGTGCAGATATAAGGTGGGGTTCCAGTCATCCATCGTAGCGCCTCCTGTTTTTATGAACACAGCAAGTGTAGATGATCCGGACAGAACTCCTGTTCTGTCCGCCTTATTATGCCTGCGGGATCGCGTCAAGCTCGGTATAAACGGTCAGACCGTGCTCCCGGGCGACCTCAATATCCAGATCCGCCCCTCGCGATGCGCCGGCGATACGATAGAGGGCATCACAGCGGGTAATTAACCGGTGCGCCACCGGATAGAGCATCGCTTCGCTTATCTCATCTCCCAGCTGCTGCGAACCGGCGGCTTTTGCCAGCGGCAGCGCCAGCCACTCGCCGATCAGCGGTATGTGCCCACGCTCCCACACCGCCAGCGCCGCGGCCTCCAGTTTCGCCAGGTTAGCCTCAATACGGACAGGGTCGCCATCGGTGCCACTACGATAGGGGCCGGCAATCAAAATCAATTTTTTAGACATTATTTCCTCACAAAATGCCCTTCAGGGCGAGATGGTAAATCAGCATGATGGTTTTGCCATCGACAATCAGGCCGTCATCAATGGCGCGTAGCGCCGCCTCAAACGGCATTTCCAGAACCTCGATATCTTCGCCTTCGTCTTTAATGCCCCCACCGTCGCCGGTGCGATCCTGAGGCTGATATTCGGCAATATAGAAATAGAGTTTTTCGGTCACCGAGCCCGGGCTCATAAAGGCTTCGAACACTTTTTGTGGGCGTGCGACCCGATAGCCGGTCTCTTCCTCGGCTTCGGCTTTGATGCGGCTTTCGGGGTCCATGTTGTCCAGCAGACCGGCGGCGGTTTCGATGAGATAGCCGTCATGTCCGTTGAGAAAGACAGGAAAGCGGAACTGGCGGGTCAGGATTAGGGTGCGTTTTTCACGGTTATAAAGGAGGATGGTGGCACCGTTACCGCGATCGTAAGCTTCGCGATTTTGCCGTTGCCACTCCCCGTCATGACGCTGCAGTTCGAAGGTGTACTTTTTCAGGCTATACCAGTCATCAGACAGGATTGTGGTATCGATAATACGTACTTCTGCACGTTTTGATTGCATGTTTTACTCTCCCTCGGTAGTCTGACCATCATAAGCAGCACATTCGTGCAATATCAAGTTAAAGCGTGCAACTTCAGGAATAACCCGATGCTCACCAGTCAACGTAAACAACGCATCCTTGAGAAACTCAACGCCGAAGGGCAGGTATTATCGGGCGCGTTAAGCCTTGAATTCGCGGTCTCTGAGGACACCATCCGCCGGGATCTGCGCGAACTGGCGGCAGAAGGGCGCTTGCAACGCGTTCATGGCGGCGCGTTGCCGGCTTCGGGCGCGGTGGCCAATTTTGCTGAACGAAAAACGTTGCGCACCGATGCGAAAAAGCGGGTGGCGCAGCAGGGGGCATCGCTGATTTCAGCCGGGCAGGTGGTGCTCATTGATGGCGGGACGACCACCGGTGAACTGGTGCGCTGTCTGCCGGACGATCTGGCTATCACCGTGGTGACGCACAGCCCTGGCATTGCACTGGCGCTGGTTGAACATCCGCTGATTGAGGTGATCCTGATTGGCGGTCGGCTCTTTAAACACTCGATTGTCACCGTCGGCGCGGCCACCATTGAGGGTATAGAACGTATTCAGGCGGATCTCTTCTTTATGGGGGTTACCGGTATCCACCCCGAGGCGGGACTGACAACCGGTGATTACGAAGAAGCGTGTATCAAACGTGCATTTTCCGGCAGAGCAGCCGAAACGGTGGTGATGGCGTCGCCAGAGAAGATTAACAGCGCCTCGCCGTTTCAGATCGGTCCACTCTCCCTGGTCAACACCCTTGTGGTCGAGCCGGATACCGACGCCGCGTGGGTGAAGGCGATACGCGCAAAAGGGATAACCGTTGTAGGTGCTTAATCAGTCGCGGAGAAGAGCAAAAAAAGCGGGGCCGGCGAATGTCAGCCAGGCTCACAGCCTTATTACTCAAGTCATGATCGGCAATCGCAGGAATAAGGTTCTCTCCTGCGTTTGCGAAGGGATGAATCCGTGATGGATGTAAAACTGCCTGGCGCGGTCGGAAATAGCATGAACCATAATGGCCCGTACGCCAATGTTCTCAGCCACCCGGCAGCAGCGTAAGACGGCGTCATGAAGTAAATCAGCGCCGAGTCCTTTGCTGTGAAAACTCGCATCAACGGCAAGCCGGGCCAGAATGATGACGGGGACCGGATCGGGCATATTCCTGCGCAGGCTTCCCGGTGCAACAGCATGGGTGACGCTACCGGTCGCGAGAGAATAGAACCCAACCACCTGAGACGCGTTGCCCCGGCATACCACAAATGTCCTTGCGGCTCCCATGGATTGATTTTTTAACCCCCGGTGCTTAATCCATTCGTCCAGTGCCGCTTCACCACAGTGAAATTCAGCGAGAATATGTGACGAATTCAATGGTACTGGAGCCGTTACTTTTCCCACTGCGGTTTTCTCGCCAGGAGTTTATCCATCGCCGGATTAGCTGTCACCGGGGCATCCAGCATATCGATAAATTCGGCATATTGTTCATCGTTAAGATTAAACATCCGGCGGTCAAGGATGACGTTCTCAGCTGCCTGGCAGGCCATCTCCAGGATAAAATCGGTGCGTGATTTATGGAGAATCTCAGCGGCAGCATCAATCAGGGCTCGCTGCGCTTCTTTTGCCCGGATATTAAGCTGAACATCAGATTTCATACTTCCTCCTTTGTATAGCAAATGATATACACAGCTTAGCACTGATGTATAGCAAACGCTATACAGGCGTTACGCGAAGCTCACCCTGGACACTGCAATTAACTCTGTCAGCAACCCGATTTAACGCATGACCTTTTGAATGGCAAAAAGGTGTCACTTCTGCTTTGCGTTGACTCTACTGGAAAAGGTTAGCGCGGCAGTTCAACGACAAACGCATTCTCTTTTAGCGCGCCCTCAATAAACAGCGCCATCTCTTTCAATAGCTGTCGGCCTTCCTCCAGCGTACCGTTCGGCGTGCCGAAGGAGATCGTTAACTCTTTGCCGCTGCGCGACAACAGGATCTCTGCATCGTCTTTGTTGGCGGCGGGCAGGAACAGCGCCGAATGTTTGTTTTCCTCAATCGCCTGATGCAGGGTGACCAGCTCCGGACAATCCGCCACGTTCACTATTCCGTTGACGTAGAACTTCATGGTCTGGCCACTTTCCGCCGGATAGTAGACCAGCGTCACCCAGCTGGTTTCATTTCCCCAGCCTTCCGGATAGAGATGAATCGCCTTGTAATCGCCCTCCCAGTTATTCACCCGGTGGCGACAATTCTTATCGGGGAAGATCTCTGCCATCGTCAGCTTAGCGGTTTCAATCATCGCCGCCTCAAACTCCGCTAATAACGCGTTGGCTTTCAGTAACTGCTGAAAGTTTTCCGTCACGAAGGTCTGCTTGTCGTTATTCATGATCTGCTCAGGTTCCTTTCCACTTAGCGCATAAAGATGGTTTAAAAATTCGGTGTAGAAAACATGCCACTTGCTGAAAGGGAGGCGCGCCTGGTCGTGTCCCAGACGGTTTCGGGCCGCGTCTACCAGCGTGGAGTAGTTGATAAATGGCCAGCCTGCCTGTGGCGGACAGCGGTTAGCGTCTGGCTTCACAATGCAGGTATAGATTGGCTGCCCATTGTCCACACAGCTTTCAAGCAACTGCTGGTAGCTTGCAAAAGGGTTATTAATGGCGGAAAAGGTTTTATGCTCAATGCCGATAATAAAATCCTGATGATAGATCAGCAGATCGAGAAACTTGCCGTCTTCTGTTATGACCTCCCGGCTGACCTCAAGGGACGTGGTATCCAGCGCGTCGCCCTCGTTGCCGATGTTCAGGCAATGTAGCAATGCGTTTAACAACCAGGGCGGTACCCCCGCGTTTTCCCCCATAAACAATGCCAGCAGATCCGAGGTGGGATTCTCCAGATATCCCGAACCGCCTGCGGTAAAGAAATTCACTTCCGGAACGGCCTCTGGCGGCAGAGAATCCAGCTGCTGCAAAAAATCGGTGCTCAGGTCACTCATTTTCCAGTCTTTTCTATGGCTTACAGTCCGGTGATCCTACCGGACACAGGCGCCAGGCAATGCGCGAATTAACCCTGAAGTTTGGTGGGTTTTGGGCCTTTCAGGCGTATCGGCACGCCATGGCCTATTATTCAGAGAGTAATGACTGGGGTTACTGGAGTGCATGATGATCAAAACAATACGTATTGTGTCGCTCGCTTGCCTGCTGTTGGGTGGCTGCTCCAGCAGCCCACTGACCCCGCAGGAGCAGAAGTATCAGCAAATCAAAGAGGCGGCCCGCGTCTGCTCGGAAGAGGTGAAAGCACACACGATGGAGCTCTCCACCGAGGGGCAAACGGCCGACAGCATAGCAACGACCGTGGATTATGATATGGGGGATGGATTGCCGCCGCGTACGGTGGATTCCCGTTCATCACCGGTGCTGGATAACGGGACGCCGGGCAATGCCTGGACTGCGTGCATGAAGCGCAAAGATGCGCTGGTACCCGAACTGAAGATCTGAGCCCGGACAGAATCCGGGCTGCGCGGGGTGTTATCAGACCACCAGCTCGCTCTCTTTAATATCCGCAATGGGTGAAAGAATCGCGTTATCAAAATCACGCGGAGTCGTCCCCGCGGCAATACGGTTTGGCCAGTCATGATTGGCCAGGGCACCCCGGCCCAGGGAGATAAAATCAGCCCCCATTCCCATGACTTCTTCCGCTCGCGCCTTATCATGCAAACTGCCGTTCGCCATTAGCGTCAACTGTGGGGCGTATTTACGCGCCAGTTCCACCAGCGAGAGCGGGTTGTCCGGGAAGGCCGGCTGCCAGGCCTCGTGCTCGGTGAGATGCAGGTAATCAATGCCCGAGTGCGCCAGCAACGTAAACACGGTGCGCGCATCCTCTTCACCATTAGCCCATTTATGGAAAAAGTCGTTAACCTTGCCCTGAGAGAGACGTATGCCGACAACCACATCTGCGCCTACACGAGCACGTACCGACGCGATCACGTCCAGGCTCAGACGCAACCGTCCGGCGATATCGCCACCCCAGCGGTCGTTACGCGTATTGGTATAGTCGGTGAAGAACTGATCGAGAAGATACCCGTTAGCGCCGTGGATCTCCACGCCATCAAATCCGGCAACGTTCACGGCGTAGCTGGCGGCATCTGAGAAGCTGTCGATAATCGCGCCGATTTCGGCTTCATTGAGTGCGCGTGGAACAGGGTATTCACCTTCCCCCCGGTAGAAGGCCATCTGTTGACCGACCGGGCGAATAGCCGACGGGGCCACGGTACCGCTCAGATAGTGGTTTCCCTGTGAGAGGGCGCCCGCATGCTGGATCTGCGCGAAGATTTTACCCTGCTGACGGTGCACGGCGTCGGTGACGCTACGCCAGGCGGCCGCCTGCTGCGGGCTGGTTAGCCCCGCCTGGAAGGCATAGGTTTGTGACCATGCCCGATCGATATAGATCCCCTCGGAGATCACCAGCCCGAAGCCGCCGCGCGCAAAATCCTGATAGTACGACTTCATCCTTTCCGTGGCATGCCCATCGACGGTTGCGGTGACGCGTGTCATGGGGGCCACCACCAGGCGGTTTTTTAGCGCGACATGCCCAATGCGGCCAGGGATAAGAAGGGGGGAGCTGTTCATAAAAGTCCTGTCAGTTTTAACTCTTTTACGCACTATAATCACTGACGAATACGCTATAAACCGGGCAAAATGATAAGGCTGTATATCATTTATCGTTATAATCGCCATGTTGGAGTTGTTATGAATCTTCAGGATGTCTCGCTGTTTCTGGCGATCACCGAAACCCGTAGCCTGACGCAGGCTGCGAAGCGGTTGGATGTCACGCCGATGGCCGTCTCACGCAGGCTGGCCTCTCTGGAACAGGAGCTGGGCACCCGGCTGCTGCAACGCACAACCCGCTCGGTGTCGTTAACCCAGGAAGGGATGGAGTTTTTGCCCTATGCCCGGGCGCTGGTGGATGCCGAAACGGGGGCGAAAGCGCTCTTTTCACCCACCACGCAGGGGGCTTCCGGACTGTTACGGATCACGGCGCCCACCGGCTTTGGTCGGCGTAATATATTGCCGCTGGTGCCCGGGTTACTTGCGGCGAATCCGAAGCTCAATATTGATCTGCAGCTCGGCGAAGACGTGGTGGATATTGTCGGCAGGGGTATTGATGTGGCGATCCGAATTGCTCCGCTGAAAGACTCGAACCTGATTGCACGTAAGATTTGTGATAACCCCCGCATTGTCTGCGCCTCGCCGGCGTATCTGCACGCCTTCGGTCATCCCCAAACCCTGGCCGACCTGGCGGAACATAACTGCTTACGTCTGACCAGCGTGCCGCAATGGGTATTTGAGCGTGATGGCGAGATCATCAGCGCCGCCGTAGAAGGGCGTTTCAGCTCCGATAACGTAGAAGGGGTGCGCGAACTCTGCGTACAGGGGTTGGGGTTGGTACAGTTGACCCGCTGGGATGTATTAAAGGAGCTCAACGACGGCACGCTGGTCGAGATCGTTCTGGCGGATGTGCGTCCGCAGTCGCTCTCCATCTGGGCGGTACTGCCCACCACACGTTTCCTTCCGCTGCGAGTGACCACCTTTATTGATACCCTTAAATCGTCATTAATCTCTCCAGCCAGAGATTAACCCTGTTTAATGAATGGGCAAAAAAAGGTAGGGAGTGGATGTTGTTCCAAATAATCAAGCCGTTAAAGAAAGACTTACTGCCTTTCTGTTAATGAATTATTACATTCCGCATTGTTTAAGTAACAAAAATAAATATCATAACGAGAATCGTTTCGAACAAAGCCCGCAGGCTAAATACGATTCTTACCCCCTGTTTTTGCACGATAAAGCTTCATCGTACGGCCTGCGTTACGTTTAACCTCCACCTACAGGAAACGTTACACCCATGCAGCGTCACTTTTTATGGGCTCTTAATCCTTGCCTGCTTGCACTTTTATCCACCCCAGCCTGGGCGGCAGCCGCCGAAGAGGACGAGCTCGTTGTCTCGGCCAGCCGTTCGCACCGTAGCGTGGCGGAAATGGCACAAACCACCTGGGTAATTGAACAGTCTGAGATTGAGCAGCAGGTTCAGGGCGGTAAAGAGCTGAAAGAGGTTCTTGCCCAGTTAATTCCCGGTATGGATGTCAGTAGCCAGGGACGAACGAATTACGGCATGAATATGCGTGGTCGTTCCATGATGGTGATGGTGGACGGGGTCCGGCTTAACTCTTCACGTAGCGACAGCCGACAGCTTGACGCGATCGATCCTTTCAATGTCTCACGTATTGAGGTTATCTCGGGGGCCACAGCGCTGTACGGCGGCGGAAGTACCGGCGGCCTGATTAACATTGTCACGAAAAAAGGGCAGTCGGAGAAAGAAGTTGAACTGCAGACGGGGATAAAAAGCGGATTTAACAGCCATAACGATCATGATGAAAACGTGGCGGCCGCGGTAAGCGGTGGCACAGACCGCGCTTCCGGTCGACTCTCTGTGGCGTATCAGCGCTATGGTGGCTGGTACGATGGCCACGGTGACGAAGTCATTATTGATAACACCCAGACGGGGCTGCAGTATTCAGACCGTCTTGACGTGATGGGCACCGGTACGCTGGATATTGACGACCATCAGCAGATTCAGCTCACGACCCAGTACTACAAAAGTGAGTCGGACGGTAAACACGGTCTCTATCTTGGTGAGAATTTCTCTGCCGTTACCGGGCAAGGTAAAGCCTATAACTCGGGCAACCTCGACGCCGATCGTCTGCCAGGCACCGAGCGGCATTTGATCAACCTCCAGTACTCCAATACCGATTTTCTGGGCCAGGATCTGGTTGCGCAGATCTATTACCGTGACGAAAAACTGACCTTTTATCCTTTCCCGACGCTTGCGGGCGGCAGCGTGGGGAGCATTGGCGCCTCTCAGCAGAATACCGATTACTGGGGCGGCAAACTGACGCTCAACAGTCAGCCTGTTGACGACCTGACCCTGACGTATGGGGTAGACGCAGACCATGAGACCTTTGATGCCAATCAGCAGTTCTTCGACCTGACGAAGGCCGCGCAGAGTGGGGGTATGGATCTGCAGAATGCATACCGGGTGGGGCGTTATCCGAGCTATAGCATTACCAACCTGGCGCCGTTCCTGCAATCCAGCTACGACATTCGTGCCATTACGCTCAGCGGCGGCGTGCGCTATCAGTACACAAAAAACAAAGTTGATGACTTTGTGGGGTATAACCAACAGCAGGCCATTGCCCGGGGGGATGCCCTCTCTGCCGATGCCGTACCTGGAGGAGAGACCAGCTATAACAACCTGCTGTTTAACGCCGGTATTCTGGGGCGTGTGACGGAACGCCAACAGGTGTGGTTCAACTTCTCTCAGGGATTCGAAATTCCCGATCTGGCGAAGTACTACGGCTCTGGCCGTTATCAGCTGGTGGACGGTCACTATCGTCTGATCGATAGCGTGAACGTCAACGACTCCAGACTCGATGGTATTAAAGTCAACGCCTACGAACTGGGATGGCGTTATAACGGCGATAACCTGCGTACGCAGATTGCGGCCTATTACTCGCTCTCTGACAAAACGATCAATATTAATAAAACGGATATGACCATTAATATTGAGGACGACAAGCGCCGGATCTATGGCATTGAAGGGCAGGTTGACTACTTCTTCCCGGACAGCGCATGGAGTACCGGTACCAATTTCAACGCCATCAAATCAGAAACGCAGGTGGATGGACAGTGGCAGAAGCTCACCGTCGATAGCGCCAGCTCGTCGAAAGTGAGCGCGTGGCTTACCTGGGCGCCGGGTCCCCTGAGTCTGCGCGTGCAGAGCACACAGACGTTTGACGTGTCGGACGAAGCCGGTAAAAAGATCGACGGCTATAACACGGTCGACTTACTGGGCAGCTACGAACTTCCGCTGGGTAAGCTGAGCTTCAGCGTCGAAAACCTGCTTGATAAAGATTACACCACCACGTGGGGGCAGCGCGCGCCGGGTCTCTATAGCCCGACCTACGGCGATGCCGGCCTCTATACCTATAAAGGGCGTGGCAGAACCTTCGGCCTGAACTATTCCGTTCTGTTTTAACTCGTCATCTTATGTGCTTTCACCTTCCGCTGGCCCCCTCCGGGCCAGCAGTGGCTTGACTTTATCCCCGATAAGGGATAAATCTGTCTATATCCCTTGTAGGGGATATTCACCGCCACCCTGAGAGTGATATGAAACCACCCATGATCTACAGCCCCGTGCAGCTGGCAAATTACCTGAAATTAACGCGTCAGAAGAATAACTGGACCCAGAGTGAACTGGCCCGAAAGATTGGTATCAAGCAAGCCACGGTGTCGAATTTCGAAAACAACCCCGACAACATCACCCTGACCACTTTCTTCAAGCTATTACAGGCGCTGGAGTTAACGATGGTGCTATATGATAAGGGTGAAACGGTCGAGGATAGCACCTCTATTCAGCATCAGGATGTAGAGTGGTAATGCCTAAGCTCGTGACGTGGATGAACAATGAGCGAGTTGGTGAACTAACCAAGCTCCCTAACGGCGCGCATACCTTTAAATATGATCGTGAGTGGCTCTATAACCGCCACGCCAGGCCCATCTCGCTGTCGCTCCCCTTGCAGACCGGCACGCTCACCTCTGATGCGGTCTTCAATTTCTTTGACAACCTGTTGCCGGATAGCGCTGTCGTGCGGGATCGCATTGTTAAACGTTATCAGGCGCGCTCAAAACAGCCCTTCGATCTGCTGGCGGAAGTGGGCCGCGACAGCGTCGGTGCCGTGACCTTGCTGCCCCCGGATGCGATCATCTCTGCCCCGATCATGCGCTGGGAGGCGCTGGATGAACCCCGACTCGAAAAGGTGCTCTCTGCTTATCAGGCCGATATTCCGCTTGGCATGATTAAAGACGAGAACGATTTTCGTATTTCAGTGGCGGGTGCCCAGGAAAAGACGGCGCTGTTACAGATTAACGACGCGTGGTGCATTCCGAAGGGGATAACCCCCACCAACCATATTATTAAGCTGCCCATCGGGGAGATCAGACAACCCAATGCCACCCTGGATCTTCGCGACAGCGTGGATAACGAATATTTCTGTCTGGCCTTTGCCAGGGCGCTGGGTCTGTCGGTTCCTGACGCCACCATTATTACCGCCGGGCAGATTCGGGCGCTGGCCGTGGAACGTTTTGACCGCCGCTGGAACGCCGATCGCACTATGTTGCTGCGATTGCCGCAGGAGGATATGTGTCAGGCCTTTGGATTACCCTCTTCGGTGAAGTATGAATCCGACGGCGGGCCCGGTATTTTGCCGATTATGTCGTTTTTGCTGGGATCGAGTGAAGCCCTGCAGGATCGCTATCACTTTATGCAGTTCCAGCTCTTTCAGTGGCTTCTGGCCGCGACGGACGGGCACGCCAAAAACTTCTCGGTGTTCATCCAGCCTGGCGGCAGTTACCGTCTAACCCCGTTTTACGACATTCTTTCAGCTTATCCGCTGCTCGGCGGGGCGGGTCTGCACATCAGCGACCTGAAGCTGGCGATGGGGCTCAAGGCTTCCAGAGGGCGCAAGAACGCTATCGATCGTATTTATCCGCGTCATTTTTTTGCGCTGGCAAAAGAAGTGGGGTTTGCACAAAGCGAGATGGAGAGGATCATGCAAACCTTCGCCCAACAAGTTCCTGATGCGCTGCGTCGCGTGAACGATGCGCTTCCGGCTGGTTTCTCCAGCAGGGTGGCTCATACCATTACTGACGGGGTGCTGCGACTGCATCAACGTCTGGTAAATGGATTATCCCTTATAGGGGATAAATACTGAATTATCCCTTGTCGGGGATAAGCCAGCAGGTTAACTTCAGATTCTCTTCACCTGCAGAGAGTCTGTTCAGGTATGAAGCATTACCGGGCTGGTGGCACGAAAGTACCTGATTTTAGGCTTATAATGCGCGGGGCAGACAATGAAAAATCCCTCTCTCTGCCGTGCTATTTCTGTTTATTCAGAAGTCATTTTACTTAACGCGATGATGAAGCGATCGCCCCTGAAGAAGATAACCGCAATGAAGAAAATCGCCCTCTGTTCTCTGTTGGTTTTACTGTCTGGCTCCTCTCTGGCAGCTACTACCAGCGCCACAAATATTGCCGACGTGGTCACGCCGGTCATCACCGCGCTGATGAAAGAAGAGGCGATACCGGGTATGGCCGTTGCGGTGATTTATCAAGGAAAACCTTACTATTTCACCTGGGGGCTGGCCGATGTCGCGGGTAACAAAGAGGTCAATCGACAAACCCTGTTTGAACTGGGTTCGGTAAGCAAAACCTTTACCGGCGTGCTGGGCGGTGAGGCGGTGGCGCGGGGAGAGATAGCCCTGGACGATCCCGCCAGCCGGTATTGGTCCGCACTGTCGGGCAAACAGTGGGAAGGGATCACGCTGCTGCATCTGGCCACCTATACCGCAGGGGGTTTACCCCTACAGGTGCCGGACGATGTTACCGATCGGACATCGCTTGCAAATTTCTATCAGCAATGGCAGCCGCAGTGGGCACCGGGTACGAAACGCCTCTACGCTAACAGCAGTATTGGCCTTTTCGGTGCACTTGTCGTGACACCGTCACGTTTAAGTTTTGAGAAGGCGCTGGGTGACCGGGTACTAAAACCTCTGCAGTTAAATCATACCTGGCTTCAGGTTCCACCGAGCGAAAAACAGCACTACGCCTGGGGCTATCGCGACGGAAAACCTGTTCATGTGTCGCCGGGCATGCTGGATGCTGAGGCTTACGGCGTGAAAACCACCATTGTCGATATGGCGGCATGGCTACAGGCCAATATGCAGCCCGCTGGAATAAAAGTGCAGTCGCTTAAACAAGGCATGACGCTAGCCCAGTCACGCTACTGGCAAGCAGGCGCAATGTATCAGGGGCTGGGCTGGGAGATGCTTGACTGGCCGGTCAGCGAACGCACGCTGGAGGAGGGCAGCGCCAATACCTACGCGCTGTCGCCGCAGAGCGTGGAGAAAATCACGCCGCCGACACCGCCCGTGAGCGCCTCCTGGGTGCACAAAACTGGCGCTACCGGCGGATTTGGTAGCTATATCGCCTTTATCCCGGAAAAGGAGATCGGTATCGTGATGCTGGCCAATAAAAACTACCCGAATCCTGTGCGTATTCGGGCCGCGTACCGCATTCTTGACGCCTTACAGTAAGCCGCAGGGCCTGCTTCGGCAGGCCAACAGACCTACCAGTCGGGATCGTCATCCGGCAGGTCTTCCTGAGTCCACTTTTCACTTAGATGAATATCCAGAGTCTCAAGGGGGCCGGAACCGGTATTCTTGAACTTATGCGGCACGTTGGCCGGGCCGAAGAGTACGTCGCCGCTTTGCGCTTCAATAACCTCTTCGCCGATTTTAAACAGCGCTGTTCCGCTAAGGATGACAAAGATTTCCGGGTAGGTGTGGACGTGCAGTGATGGCCCGGCGCCATACGCTTCCTGGGTATAGCGCAGGACAGAAACCTGAGTACCAAACACTGTACCGTCGAAATTGCCGTTTTTAAGATCTGGCAGGGATAACCATGCGCCAGCATCGAGCTTCTGAGCTTTATCCGTCATAGAGGAACGCCTTTTTTAGTCATGCCTCCCTAAAGGATAGTCTTTCGATCCTGAATTTCCTCACCCGTTTCGGGGTGGTAATAAGCATTCTCATTATCATTTCCGTTTGCTACTATCGGTCTCTCTAACTGTTCGTTATGGCTGTAAGGCGGTGTTATGTCGGCTGTTCAAAGTTATCGCTTATTCAACGTTGTGCTGGCGCGAAAAGAGAGGCTTTCCCCCTCGATGCTGCGCTGCGTGTTTAGGGGTGACGAGGTGCGTCATATGAAAATCGATGCGCCGGATCAGCGTATTAAGCTACTTTTCCCGTCGCTGAATGGCACCCCGGCGGCGTTAACGTCCGACGGTTCCTGGTGGGAACAGACGAAGGCACTGCCTGAAGATCGTCGTCCTGTACTGCGCACTTATACGCTGCGTCGCGTCGATGTTGAGGCCGGGGAAGCGGAGGTAGAGTTTGTCATGCACGGGACTGATGGCCCGGCATCTGCCTGGGCGATGGGCGCACAGCCGGGCGATGCGCTGCAGATGGTGGCGCCAAACCGTGATTATCCAGAAGATAGCGGTGGGTATGAGTGGAATCCCCATCCAGAGGCCGAACGGGGACTGATTATTGCGGACGAAACGGCGTTGCCCGCAGTGAAGGGTATTCTGGAGCAGTTGGCCCATCGCGATACGCCGCCTCAGATTCAGCTATTTATTGAAGTGCCGAAGCAGGGCGATTGTAGCGATCTCAGCGCCTGGCCTTTTGCAGAAGTGCACTGGTTAGCGCGTGAACTGACCGGAGCCAGCTACGGCGAGGCGCTACTCCAGGCGGTAAAACAGCATGTGATGTTGCCTGACTATGCGCTGACCCGCTGCCAGGAAGTGCAAGAAGAAGAAGAGGGCGAGTTACTGTGGGATCGCGCCGAAAGTGATAACCGCTTCCACGGTTGGGTAGCAGCAGAATCTACGACGGTTAAACATCTGCGACGTTACCTTATTGGTGAACGCAACGTGTCGAAAGAGACAATCAGCTTTTTGGCTTACTGGGCGCGTGGCCGCCGTGCGTAGCGGTGCGGCCTCTTATGTGGTTGAATAGGCCCAGGAATTAATCCGTCTGCGAGGTTGGCCGCAGTGACACTTCTTGAACAATTAACAGAGCTTGAATGTTCACTTCATAACGTCCGGCGAAAGGATGGCGAATGGCTGGAAAAGATCCTTCATCATGAGTTCAGGGAGATTACACGTTCCGGTATATGGGTTAGCCGCTCAGAAACCATTGAATCGCTGACGCACGAAGACGCCACCACGCTGATTCAGAGTAGCGATTTCCAGCTGATCTCCTTAAAAGAGAATGTCGCTCTGTTGCATTACCGAACCTTCAGCCCCGATGGCAGCAGACGCGCTCTTCGCACGTCATGCTGGATATGCGGTGATGATGGGCAATGGCAGCTAAGGTTTCACCAGGGGACACCAGAAGCCGATGGCGCATAACGTGCCAGCGGGGTTGGCCTGGGGAGTACAAATAAACAACATTCCGGCTGCAACACCATTCCGGAACTGTTATACTGTATATAAATACAGTAGGAGGCATGAAATGGCTGTTGAAACAAAATTTGTAGTCGTAAGAAAAGGTGAAGAGAAAATGACATTTGCCAGTAAGAAAGAGGCGGACGCTTACGACAAACTGCTTGATATGGCAGATGCGTTCACCGACTGGCTGCTGCAAAGCGATATGCAGATGGATGAAACACAGGCTGAAAATCTGGGTCTGTATCTCGCCGAGCAGAAAGAGGCCGTGCAGCATATTCTGCGTACCAGTAAGCTCCCTGAATCAAATGGTGCCGCAAGCGCAACGCCAGATGAGACCGCAGAGTCTGATGTGGCCGGCAGTAAGAAAATCAGGGCAGTGAAAGCAGCCTGATCGCCAGAGTATCTCATCGCTAATAAAGACGCCGTAAGTGGGAAACCGCTTGCGGCTTTTTTATGTCTGTGTGGCGCTGAGACTGAGTGACTGAGTGACTGAGTGACTGAGTGACTGAGTGACTGAGTGACTGAGTAGAGCGTTGCCGAAATGGTTTGAACGTCGGCCTGGATACGTCAAAAAGATAATGCCGGTGATGAAAAGGAAAACGTCGCTAAGAGACGGTTATCGAAACATTCATACAGACCCGTGCTAAAGACCAACGCAGCTGAGCCAGCGATGAGATGTGTGTACCAAAACAGGCCACAGCAATCAGCCACACAAATACCGTAGCATTGAGCTTATAATCCTTTGGTGCGCATAATGTATATTATGTTAAATACGATAATTACGTACTCAGCTTTAGATTCCCTGACCTCTGTACCCCAATTAACTGGCCTCATTCCCGTCCTCTTCACGCATTTGCTCGTTCGTCCCCAATAAGAAAACTTAGCCATCAGCGAATTTTTACGCAGTACTGTTTTTATATACAGTGCACCGTATTTGCCACATTATTCCCCTTCCCTTTCTCATCCCGGAATGCAGGCGCTGCTTCGCTACACTACACTTCAACACGGCATGTTATCGCCATCCGATTGCCTGTTCACCAGCGCAACATTCATCCCGACTTTTATTCATTTCGCGAGAGGTCAATCATGTCATTTGTGACGACAAAAGATAATGTCAGTATCTTCTTCAAAGACTGGGGTCCTAATGATGCACAGCCCATCTTTTTCCATCACGGTTGGCCACTCAGCGCCGATGACTGGGATAATCAAATGCTCTTCTTTTTATCCGAAGGCTTTCGCGTGATCGCGTCCGACCGTCGTGGTCATGGGCGTTCCAGCCAGGTCAGCGACGGGCATGATATGGATCACTATGCAGCGGATGTCTCGGCGGTGGTTGAACATCTGGATCTGCACAATGTGGTGCATGTCGGCCACTCCACCGGTGGCGGCCAGGTGGCGCGCTATGTCGCACAATATGGGCAGCCGCAGGGGCGTGTCGCAAAGGCCGTGCTGATCAGTGCGGTTCCGCCTCTTATGGTGCAAACGCCAGATAATCCGGGCGGGACACCGCTGGAGGTCTTCGATGGTTTCCGGCAAGGGCTGGCAGCCAACCGGGCGCAGTTTTACCTGGATGTCGCATCGGGTCCGTTCTACGGATTCAACCGCGACGGCGCCGACATCTCGCAGGGCACCATTCAGAACTGGTGGCGTCAGGGAATGATGGGCAGCGCAAAAGCGCACTATGAAGGCATTAAAGCGTTTTCAGAAACCGATCAGACCGAAGATCTGAAGGCGATAACGGTACCTACTCTCATTCTTCAGGGTGATGACGATCAGGTGGTCCCCTATAAAAACGCCAGCCTGCTTCAGGAGAAACTTGTCTCTGACAGCACGTTGAAAGTTTATCCTGGCTATCCGCACGGTATGCACACCACTCATGCGGAGAGCATCAATCAGGATCTTCTCGCCTTTATACGGGGCTGATCGCCCTGCCCTTTAATGAGCAATGCCGCATGCGCTAAGGCGTATGCGGCATATTTCATGGGTAACTTAACCCGGCAGCGAGGCTTTCAGGCGACGCACCGCTTCCTGCAGGTTTTCATCGGTCACGCTGACATAAGACATGCGTAAGGTACTGTGGTCCGGTTCATTACAGTAGAAGAACTCGCCCGGCACGTACACCACGCCGTTGTTGAGGGTCGTTTTCAGCCATTCCGTGGTATTCATCTCGTATTTGAATTTCGCCCATAAAAACATCCCGCCCATGGGTTTATGGAAGGTCAGATGATCGCCCAGCTCGCGTTCAACCAGTTGGCACAGCGTCTCGCATTTATGCTTATAGGCTTTGCGGATCAGCGCAATTTGCCCTGGCAGACGACCACTTTCCAGATAATGATAAGTGAGGGATTGGGACAAGGTACTGGTATGCAGATCCGTCGCCTGTTTCAGGTTCACCACCTGCCGTTTAATCCAGGCCGGCACCACCAGCCAACCCACCCGTGCGCCAGGCGCGAGGATTTTTGAGAAGGTAGAGGTATAGATGACGTTATCGCTGTTATCCATCTCTTCAGCCCAGGCTTTCAGAGGCTTGAAAGTGTTATCGGTAAAGTTAATCTCGCAGTAGGGATCGTCTTCAATAATCACAAAATCATAGCGTTTAGACAGCGCAACCAGCTGTTTACGCCGATGCTCAGCCAGCGTCACCCCGCCCGGGTTGCCAAAGGTGGGAACGATATAGACGGCTTTGATTTGGGTGGTTTTCACCAGCGCTTCCAGCTCGTCGATAATCATCCCGTCGCCGTCGGTTCCAACAGACATCAGGTTTGCTTCGGCCAGCTGCATAACCTGCAGTGCCGCCAAGTATGTCGGGCGTTCAACCACCACGATATCACCCGGATCGATCAGAGCACGCGCCAACAGATCCAGTGACTGCTGAGAGCCAGAGGTCACCACCACATCATCGATATCGCAGTGAATGGCGCGCTCCCCCAGCAGCTGGCAAATGGCGCCGCGCAATTCCGGGCTCCCTTCGCTCAAACCATACTGGAAGGCCTCTTTCCAGGCGCTGGAGAGCACCTTCTCCATGGCCATCTCTAATCCTTCGCGATCGAACAGTTCCGGATTAGGAATGCCGCCGCCGAGAGAGATGACCCCTTCCATTTTGCTGTGCTTCAATAACTCACGGATTGCCGATGACTGAAGATTCTGGACCTTTTTTGCTATTTTGTTCTGCGACATCTTCCCTTACCCATTTATTAATGTATCTCAGACTTATTATCACATGCGCAACAATTTGATAACCGTTTAATGGCCCAAATCGATATGTCCCGCCATATTATCCCTCCCTGGTCTGCTTTTCAGGCATGGAATGGCGTTTTCGGACGCGTAAAAATAGCCAATCTGATGGCGTAAATTGTTCTTTAATCTCCTAAGTACGCACGCTAAGCTCCGCTCACACTCAGTATATTAAGAAACACTATCATGAAACTAGAGCAGTTCAGCGGTCTGTTAACCACGTTAACGCATGACTTCACCAAAACGCTGCCAGGGGAGCTGTTGCTGACGACCGAAGGCGATATCACCACCTTTTATGCCCCCTTTGACTACATTAATACCCAGGCAAAAATCGTCTTATGCGGCATTACGCCAGGTTTACAACAGGCCAGCCGGGCGCTGGAAGAAGCACAGCGTCACTTGCGGATGGGAGCCACCGTCGAGCAGGCGAGAAAAGCGGCAAAAGAGACGGGCAGCTTCGCCGGTCCAATGCGCAGTAATCTTATCGCTATGCTGGATCATATTGGTCTGCCCGATATTCTGAAAATTGAGCGCTGCGCCCAGCTATTCGGAACGCACAGCCACCTGGTTCATTACACGTCAGCGCTGCGCTACCCGGTGTTTATCAAAGGGAAAAATTACAGCGGTTCGCCTGGCATGTTGCAGCGCGCCAGTATGCGTCAGCAAATTGATACCCATCTGGCTGAGGAGATTGCGCTGCTGGGGCCTGAGTGTCTGTACGTTCCTCTTGGCCCTAAAGTGACGGAAGTGTTTCTGCATTTGCAAGCACGCGGGCTGCTCAAACCGGAGCAACTGCTTGACGGCCTGCCTCACCCGTCCGGGGCGAACGCCGAGCGCATCAGTTACTTCCTCGGTAAAAAAGCGCGCGCTACGCTATCAGCCAAAACCAATGCCGATACGATTGATAATGCCAAAGCCAGACTGCTGGCGAAGATGGCTACCCTGCAAAATCGTTAACGGTTTAGGTGACAAAAGCCAGCAAACCATGAGCCTGCTGGCTTTGTGTAGAGTCCTTAACTCGCTGACCAGCGCGTCCCCTGCATATCTATCACAAACCGGTAGCGTACATCGCCTTTCAGCATGCGACTAAACGCCTGTTCGACTTCGTTACCGGTAATCAACTCGATATCGGCGGTAATGTTGTGAGTGCCGCAAAAATCGAGCATCTCCTGGGTCTCTTTAATACTGCCAATCGATGAGCCGCTGATGCTCAGGCGTCGGAAAACCATTGGCGTGATATCCGGCGAGAGATGCGGACTGTCCGGAATGCCCACCAGCACCAGTCGTCCGTTGGTTTTCAGCGTTGCGAGCAAGGGATTCAGATCGTGTGGGGCCGCTACGCAATCAATAATGATATCGAGCGAGCTATGCATCTCGGCCATTTGCGCCGCATCGCGGGATACCACCACCCGCTTCGCACCCAGCCTTTTCGCATCCGCCTCCTTTTCCGGGGAGGTGGTGAAGAGCGTGACCTCCGCGCCCAGCGCGCTGGCCAGTTTCACCGCCATATGCCCCAGCCCGCCTAGACCAACCACCCCTACGCGATCGCTCGCCTTCACGTTGAAGTGGCGCAGCGGAGACCAGACGGTCACGCCGGCGCAAAGCAGCGGCGCGACCCCTGCCAGAAGCAGATTCTGCGGCACTTTGACCACGAAATGCTGATCGACAATCACATTCTGGGCATAGCCGCCCCAGGTGCTCTCACCGGTCACCTTGTCGATACCGTTATAGGTTGCGGTAAAGCCAGCCTCGCAGTATTGCTCCTCCTGCTGTTGACAGAAATGGCACTCGCGGCAGGAGTCAACCATTACGCCTACGCCGACAATGTCTCCCGGACGCAAGCGATCCACATTGCTGCCGGTCGCCACCACGCGGCCAACAATTTCATGACCCGGAACCAGCGGATAACGGCTCACGCCCCACTCGTTACGCGCCATATGCAGGTCGGAGTGGCAGACGCCGCAGTAAAGAATTTCAATATTGACGTCCTGCTTTTGCAGGGGACGCAGGGTAATGTTCCCGGAGACCAGGGGTTGTGTCGCCTCATGGGCAACTAACGCTTTAACTTTCATGCCGCCTCGCAATGCACTGGCTTTTCTCAATCGAAGGCGGCAGACTTTACGTAAATGGGTTCACAATTGATAGTAGTCACCATTTGGTGACCATAAATGAGGAGCACGCCATGCCCGCCTGGGTAGACGGAAAACTGTTTTTTTACGCCGATTCACCGCCACGCCGGTTAATGGATCTCTTCTCGGTCAAATGGAGCACCATGGTGCTGCACGCCCTCTACCACTGGCCGGACGATCGCGCCCGTACGGGCGAGCTGCAGCGCAGTCTGCAGGGGATCTCAAAAAAGATGCTTTTTCAGACGCTTAAAGAGCTGGAGCAGCGCGGACTCATTAGCCGACACGTCTATGACGTTATCCCGCCCAAAGTGGATTATCGCCTTACCCCGCTGGGCCGAACCTTTGCCGAACCTATAGAGCAGATGTATCAGTGGGGGCTGGATAACCAGGCGGCGCTGGATCAGATGCAGGCATGCTATCAGGCTGCGATAAACACGCAGAAAACCGACGGATAATGATGTAACCTTTCTTAGCGATAAATGACAACAAACGGACACAGCATGTCAGCACAAATTTCGAAAGATCCTCTGCACGGCGTTACCCTCGAGATGCAAATTAACGCTCTGGTGGCGCACTACGGTTGGGAAAAGCTGGGTCAGCTTATCAAGATTAATTGTTTCAACAGCGACCCGAGCGTGAAATCCAGCCTGAAATTTTTACGCCGCACACCGTGGGCACGTGCAGAGGTTGAAGCCCTGTATCTCGATAGCCTCGACGAACCCGCACCGGAATCCGCGCCGGCGCCCACCGCCAGCCCCTGGTCCAATAATCGCCATACAAAGAGCTGACACGCCATGATGCGAGACGTTACACGGTCGGGCATGCTGCTCGCCTGCGCCCTTCTGTTAGCCAGCTGTGCCTCTGAGCCGCCAAAATCGTTGGTCACCCCGCTGCCGCCAGTAGCCAAACAGCCGGTGCCAGACCAACGTCAGCAGGATAATCAGCCGATGCGTGGCGTCTGGCTGGCCACGGTCTCTCGTCTCGACTGGCCGCCGGTAAACTCGGTAAATGTCAGCAGCCCCGCGCTGCGCATTCGACTGCAGCAGCAGGCATTAATTACCAAGCTGGACAACCTCAAAAGCCTCGGCATCAACACCGTCTTCTTCCAGGTCAAACCGGACGGCACCGCCCTGTGGCCATCCCAAATTCTGCCCTGGTCAGATATGCTGACGGGCACCATTGGCCAGGATCCGGGCTACGACCCCCTGAAGTTTATGATCGATGAAGCGCACAAGCGCGGAATCAAAGTGCATGCGTGGTTCAACCCGTATCGGGTTACCACCAATACGAAACCGGGCACCATTACGGCGTTGAGCCGGACCTTGCCGCAAAATCCGGCCAGCGTGTATGTGCTGCATCCTGACTGGGTTCGCACCTCCGGCGACCGCCTGGTGCTCGACCCCGGTATACCCGCAGCGCGGGACTGGATCACCAGCATCGTGGCCGAAGTGGTGGAACGCTATCCGGTAGACGGCGTGCAATTCGATGACTACTTCTATACTGAAACCAAAAGCTCCACCCTCAACGATACACAAACCTGGCAGCAATATGGCCAGGCCTTCGCCTCGAAAGCCGACTGGCGCCGCGATAACACCCAGCAACTGATTGCGCAGGTGTCGCGTACCATTAAGCAGATCAACCCTAACGTGATGTTCGGCGTCAGCCCTGCCGGGGTGTGGCGTAACCGTTCGCACGATCCCGCCGGGTCAGATACGCGCGGAGCCGCCGCGTATGACGAATCTTTTGCCGACACGCGTCGCTGGGTGCAGCAAGGGCTGCTGGATTACATCGCCCCGCAGATCTACTGGCCATTTTCCCGCGATGCCGCGCGTTACGACGTGCTGGCAAAATGGTGGGCCGAGGTAGTCAAACCGACCAAAACCCGGCTCTATATCGGTGTGGCGCTCTATAAAGTGGGCGAACCGTCGCGTAACGAGCCCGACTGGACGGTCAACGACGGCGTACCGGAGCTGCGTAAACAGCTTGATCTGAACGACACGATGCCGGGCATCAGCGGCACGATCCTCTTTCGCGAAAACAACCTCAATCAACCGCAGGCCCAGCAGGCCGTTAGCTATTTACGCAGCCGCTGGGGCAGTTAGCCCTTCGGTTGTCCAGTTCTCACAATCCTCTGTCCAGGGCGCTAAAGCAGCGCCCTTTTCTCCTGCACACAATGGAATGAAAACCACAGGAGATGATCATGCTGAGTCACCCGCAACAGAAATATCGCCCCTTCCCGCCTCTTAACCTGCCCGATCGCCGCTGGCCATCACAGCAGATCACCCATGCCCCGCGCTGGCTCTCTACGGATCTGCGCGACGGTAACCAGGCACTCGCTGAGCCCATGGACAGCGAGCGCAAACGCCAGTTCTGGCAATTACTGCTGGCCTGCGGCTTCAAAGAGATTGAGGTGGCTTTCCCTTCAGCGTCGCAAACAGACTTCAACTTCGTCCGTGAGCTGATTGAAGAGGATCTGATCCCGGACGATGTCACCATTCAGGTGTTAACCCAGGCGCGGGAAGATTTGATTCTGCGCACCTTCGACTCTCTGCGCGGGGTGAAACGGGCCACGGTGCATCTTTATAACGCCACTGCCCCGCTGTTTCGTGAGCTGGTCTTCGGCCTGGAGAAAGCGGACATCATCGCCCTTGCTACTCGCTCAACCCGCCAGATCCGCCAATTGTGTGAACAGCACCCGGAAACGCACTGGCAATATGAATACTCGCCTGAGACCTTCTGCTTCACCGAGCCGGAGTTTGCGCTGGAGATTTGTGAAGCGGTGGCGGATATCTGGCAACCTTCGGCCGACCGCCCGATGATCATCAATCTGCCGGCGACGGTTGAAGTAAGCACCCCGAATGTCTACGCCGATCAGATTGAATTTTTCTGCCGCCATTTTTCCCGGCGCCAGGATGTCTGTATTAGCGTACATCCGCATAACGACCGGGGAACCGGCGTCGCCTGCGCCGAGCTGGCGGTCATGGCGGGAGCCGATCGCGTGGAAGGCTGCCTGTTTGGCAACGGCGAACGCACCGGCAATGTTTGCCTGGTGACCCTGGCGATGAATCTCTATAGCCAGGGGATCACCCCGGGGTTGCGCTTTGATGATATGAAACAGGTGGTCGAGGTCGTAGAGCGGTGCAACCAGCTGCCGGTGCATCCTCGCCATCCGTGGGCCGGTAGCCTGGCTTATACGGCGTTTTCCGGTTCGCATCAGGATGCGATCAAAAAAGGGTTCGACGCGCGTAAGCCCGGTGAGCCCTGGGCAATGCCCTACCTGCCGGTCGATCCCCAGGATATTGGCTGCAGCTATGAAGCGGTGATCCGTGTGAACAGTCAGTCCGGGAAAAGCGGCAGCGCCTGGCTGATTGAGCAGAATCACGGTCTGAAGCTCCCGCGCGCATTGCAGCAGGATTTTAGCCAGCACGTACAGCGCGAAACCGACGCCCATGGCCGGGAGATGACGCTCAACGCCCTCTGGCAACTGTTCCGTACCCGTTACCGGCTGGTGCCGCAGCCCCCGCTGGCGCTGAAGGAGTATAAAAGCGAAAGCCAGCAGAATGGTCAGTTAAAGCTGAATGCTACGCTGCAGGTGGCCGGCGAGCAGCGCAAAATTGAAGGATATGGCAACGGCCTGCTCTCTGCCGCAGCCCAGGCTGTCTCGGTGCTCATCAGGCAGCCGGTGGTGATTAAGGATTACCACGAGCACACCCTGGGGGAACGCAGTGACAGCCGCTCAGTAGCCTATATCCGCTGTCTGTTTGCCGATGGCAGCAGCCGCTGGGGCGTGGGAATTGATAGCGACATCTCCCGCGCGTCGCTGCAGGCGTTCTTCAATGCAGCGCAGCTGGACGATTAACCATCCTGAAAATAGTCGCTGGGTGATATTCCCATCACCCGGCGGAACATGGTCGTAAAGGCGCTGTGGCTGCCATACCCCAGCTCCAGCGCGACGGTCAGTACCGCCTGCCCCTGCGCCAGCCGAATTAACGCCTCCATCAGTTTCGCCCGCCGCACCCACTCTCCCCAGGTGAGCTGGGTTTGCTGCTGGAAATGGCGGTTCAAGGTACGTTCACTCATGTTCACCTGTTTTGCTGCCCGGCTGCTGCTCCAGTCTTCTGCAGGCGACTCACGCATACGCGCGCAGAGCTGGCGCAACACCTCACTGGTCGGTTCGGCCAGACCAAAAGGCAGCACCGACATGCCGCGTATTTCATCGAGAATAAGTTCATAAATGCGCTCGTCCCGGCTGCCGGGTGCGTACGCTTCCGCCAGATCGAGCGAGGCCACAATCAGCTCCCGCAGCAACGCCGTAACCTGCACAATCTGACAGCTGGCGGGGAAATCAGCCCGCGCCAGCGGATCGATAAACAGCGTTCTCGCCGCCACCTGTCCGGTGATCCGCAGCGAATGCCGCGTGCCGGCCGGTAGCCAGACCCCCCGCCCAGGCGGCACCACCCAACTGCCGAGCGGTGTGTCTACCCGCACCACCCCGCTCAGGATATGCAGCAGCTGGGCGCACTCATGCTCATGCCAGGGCTCACTCTCTCCGTGGGCGTAGTCATGGGCAAAAGGCACCAGCGGCCGGTGGGTAAACGAAAAGGTTAAGCGGGTGGTCATGGGTTAGCCGACCTTTTGCCCCACCGGAACCGGATCCAGCATACGAATAGCGTCAAAAGGATTATTCAGCAGTTGGCATTGAGGTACTTTTAACGCCAGTGCCAGGGTGTTCTGACTGGATAGCATCTCCGACTGTGTTTCAAGCTGGCGAAAATTAACGACATCTGTTTTCAGCATATCCAGCGCTTCGCGACTGATCACATGGGGGCTGAGGGCTCCGGTTTTTTTCAGCTCTTGCAGACGATGGCGAAGCAGCGCATTCGAGTCCGCGTTACGCGCAAAATATCCCTGGGCGATATCGTCCTCTTCAAGACGAATATGGGTCTGACAGAGCACAAAGGTAGCTTTGTTCTTGAGATCCGCCACCAGCATCACAAAGTGAACATTCTCGATAAACGCTTTGTTATCGAGCCCGTCGAGCATGCTTCTAAGCAGGGTATCGAGATCGTTCAGCGTCCGGCGCAGCGGGGTAATATGCAGGCGAATGAACTGATGATCGCTCTGCTTCTGGTTGGCATAGAGTGCCTCTTCAATAGCTGCCAGTGCGCTGCTTTTAATCTCACTGATTTTGATTAACTTACTAAAACGGGCTTCATCCAGCAGTTGCTCGGCCTTGTGATCCAGCGCGTCAATTTTTTCGCTGATCTCTTCCAGCTGTTGACCCAGAGTCTCAGTCGTCTGCTGCGCAGACATGATATTTATCGCTGAAAGCGAAGCCGTTTGACTGGCGAGCTGTTCCATTACCTCTGCATGATTCTGGCCCAGCTGTTTTTCAAGCTGCTCTAGCGGGCTTTTTTGACCCGGCTGCCCTTCTTGCGGGAAGATAAGATGTTTAACGATCTTACCTGCAACATCGCGAATAGTGCCGCCATGAATTTTTAGCTCCCCTGAATCAATACGGGCAATAATGTCTGCCGTCAGCGGTAGAGCACGTTCAAGAATCACTGAAAAAATCATAGGTCGATCTCACTGGCATAGTTTTCTGCAGCCAGACGTGAACGAATACTGCCAATAATCAGTACCGCCGGGATGGTCACGCTGTAGGCGGTGCCGGTGAAGGCAAACAGCACCCCCGCCACGCCGGTGAGCACGCCAATAAACTGTCCGGCGACCGGTATCGCAGCAACCACACCGCGACGCAAAATAAAGGTGCCGACAGCCATGAGCGCCGGGGTCATACCCAGCAGGCTTCGGGCGGCGGCGTTTTTGGCGTCGGTTAACATTTTCTGGTCGTCCAGGCTTTCCCGCAATACCTGTTCAAAGGCTTCACGTTCGCTATCTGAAAGTTTGGCTTTATAATCGGCAATCACTTTCTCGGCGATTTTCTCTTCGATTTTAATCAGGTCGCTTTTCATATCGACTTTGGCACCGACTTTCTCCGCAACATCGCAGACGATTTCACGGTAGTTCACCCCGCGTCGGCGGAACAGGTTCATTACCGTATCGCCTCCCATGCTTTGCAGCTCAATGGTCAGTTTCAACGGGTCACGTTCTTCTTTACTGATATCGGCGGATCGCTTACTCGCTATCACCTCGGCCAGAAACGCCTTCTCCTGGTCACTTGCTTGCTGCAATAGCGGATAAAGATCCTGATCGTTACGGGCAAAATCGATGCTTTTCATTTTTGTAGTTTCTGCTTTGCTGTGTGATTGATGGTGAGAATGCTACTCAAAGCAAGCATAACGTCAAGGAATCAATGAGATGAAAAGCAGAGCCAGCGTTAACTGGCTCTGAAGAGGCTTCAGGATTTGCTAAAGAGGGTGATACTGCGAGCGGCCAGTTGCCAGACCGTCTGGTCATCCTGCGTCGGTGATGACGGGTTTTCACCGGCAGTCGAGAGTTGCAGCATCCAGTCGTTGTCGTCGAGGCGCGGGAGCTGGAATGTCACCTCTTCTGTTAACGGATTAAACAGCATCAATACATCGTGCCACACGCCCTCTTCGCGCTGCAGATCCGGACGGCTGATGACGACACCGAGCGTGGCGCTGGCATCCCAGTGCTCATCTTGCTGTGGCCCGCCGTCAGGGTTAAACCAGTGGATCTCCAGCCCGTCGCGCCAGTTTTCTCTGCGTAATAAGGGTTGCTCCGCGCGCAGCTGAATAAGCTTGCGGGTAAATACCCGCAACGCATCGGCGCTCGGCGGCAGGTTTTCCCAGTGAACCCAGGAGATCTCGCTGTCCTGGCAGTAACCATTATTGTTACCCATCTGACTGCGGCCAAACTCATCCCCGGCCAGCAGCATCGGGGTGCCATGCGACACAAACAACGAGGTGAGGAAATTACGTTTTTGCTGTTCGCGCACGGCATTAATGGCTTCGTCTTCGCTCGGCCCTTCGGCACCGTAATTGCAGGAGCGGTTATCGTTGTGGCCGTCGTTATTGTCTTCGCCGTTATCCTCGTTGTGTTTGTCGTTGTACGACACCAGGTCGTTGAGGGTAAACCCGTCGTGCGCCGTAACAAAGTTGATGCTGGCCCACGGGCGGCGACCATGCTGATCGTACAGATCGCCGGAGCCCAGCAGCCGTGCGGCAAAATCGGAAGAGACATTATCCCCGCGCCAGTACTCACGCACCGTATCGCGGTATTTGTCGTTCCATTCCCCCCAGCCCGGCGGGAAGCCGCCAACCTGATATCCACCGGGGCCGATATCCCAGGGCTCACCAATCAGCTTCAGTTTAGAGAGCTGCGGATCCTGCATAATGGCGTCAAAGAAGCCGCCACGCGGATCGAAGCCCTGCGGCTCGCGGCCCAGAATGGTGCCCAGGTCAAAACGGAAACCGTCGATGTGCATGGCGTCCGCCCAGTAGCGCAGGGAGTCCATCACCATCTGCAGTACCCGCGGGTGCGAGGTGTTTACGGTATTACCGGTCCCGGTGTCATTAATGTAATAGCGGTGCTGATCCGGCAGCGTGCGGTAATAGGCGAAGTTATCAATGCCCTTGAACGACAGCGTTGGACCCAGTTCATTGCCCTCTGCGGTATGGTTATAAACCACATCCAGAATCACCTCGATGCCCGCGTCATGATAAGCGCGAACCATCTCACGAAAACCCTGCATTCCCCGTGGGCCATAATAGTGTGGCGTCAGGGCGAAGAAGCCCAGGGTGTTATAGCCCCAGAAGTTTTTCAGCCCTTTATCAAGCAGATGTTGATCGTGGGGGAACCAGTGCACCGGCATCAGCTCGACGGAGGTAATGCCCAGACTTTTGATGTAGTCGACTGAGGCCTGATGCCCCATCCCTTCAAACGTGCCACGCAGCGCCTCAGGAATGGCCGGGTTAAGCTGGGTAAAGCCTTTCACGTGGGTTTCGTACAGCACCGTATGGGGCCAGGGCACCGCCGGACGGTTGTTATCCTGCCAGTCGAAGGCGTTGGGGTCGATGACCCGACATTTTGGAGTGAATGGCGCGCTATCGCGGGTATCGAAGCTCAGATCCAGCTCGTCATGGCCCAGTTCATAGGCGAAGTGGGACGGGTCCCACTGAAGCTCGCCCACCAGTTCCCGCGCGTAGGGGTCGATTAAGAGTTTGTTGGGATTAAAACGGTGCCCGTTTTCAGGATCGTAAGGGCCGTAAACGCGATAGCCATACAGCGCCCCGGGCTGAAGATCCGGGACATAGCCGTGCCACACCTCGTGGGTGAACTCGGGTAGCTCCAGCCGGGCAATCTCCGTTTTACCGCTGGGATCGTACAGGCAGAGCTCAATGCGCTCGGCATGTGCAGAAAAAATCGCAAAATTGACACCTTTTCCGTCGTAATTGGCCCCTAACTGATGGCTGGACCCTGCCTGAATGTCGAAATGATTACCGTTTGGCATGCTTATCTCCATGTGTAACACGCTCAGTCGCAGGCGACCAGTACCCGCCAGCACCACTGTGCAGAGGCTAATTCAAGGGTGTCGTTGAGGGCGAACACCTCTTCTGTAAAGAGATCCCGATAACGGCGTCCGGCCAGAGGCTCAGGCAACGCGACGGAAGTCTCGGGCCATAACGCGGCGCCGGTGTAGCTGGCGGCGGCAAAAACCAGCCGGGGGGCGACAACAATCACCGCGTCGTTGCCGTCGGTGCGGGCAAAGGCGATGGCCTTCTCTGCCTGTTCGCCGTGGGTAATCAGCGCCACATAGTCACCCCGGCGGAAGAGCGCCGGTTTGTCCTGACGTAAACGTAACAACGTGGCGGTTGCAAACTGATTAACCTGGCCGCTGCGCCAGCTGGCTTCCTGGTTAAACACGTTCCGATCCGCGTCGCGTAGCTGCTGTGCCAGCCGGGGATAATCGGGCTCACGGCGGTTGTCGGGGTCGACGAGGCTGAAATTGAGGGCTTCGCTGCCCTGGTAGATGTCCGGTACGCCAGGCGCGGTAAGTTTGATCAGCGTCTGGCTCAGGCTGTTGACCAGCCCGGCGCGAATAAAGGGCTGCAGTGAATCGCAGAAATCCGTTAAGAAGGACTGATTCTCGGCGCTGAGCAGATGGCGGGCATACTCCAGCACCACCGTTTCGTAGGCTTCGTTGCTATCCACCCAGTCGGTACGAAGCTTGGCTTCGCGCAGGGCTTTTTCCACAAACTCCAGGAAACGCGTCTCCAGCGCCTTCAGCCCGGCGTGATCACCCGGCCTCAGCGCCGGCGGCCAGACGCCGGCCAGCGCCTGATAGAGCATCCAGGTATCGGCGGCTTTCGGCGCCGTCCCGTCATTCAAGAAACGAACATGCGTCTGGTTCATCTGCCGCCAGCGCGCCACGCCTTCGGCCCACTGAGTGGGGGCTTCGGTCAGAGTATAGAGGCGAGCACGGGCATCTTCCCCGCGCTTGGTATCGTGAGTAGAGGTGCCGGAGAGCGCATCGGGCTGGCGTTCCCGACGGGTCGCCATCTCCTGATGAAAACGGGTCAGCGAAAAGCCCCGCGGCACCGGTTCGGCGCCGACTTCATTCAGCGCCAGCCCCATGTTCTGGCGGAAAAAGAGAGTATCTTCCACTGATTTGGCCATTAACGGCCCGGTAAGTTGCTGGAAGCGGGTGCGGAAGCTGTTCGCCTGGGCCTGATTCACCACCGCACCGGTCATGATTCGGGTAAGCAGATCCAGCGCCTGCGCATCGGCATCGACCTGAGCGATGACCTGCTGCAACAGGCGCAGATCCGCCGGGGGCAACCCCGCTTCGGTGCCGTAGGTGCGGTAGACCGGGAAGGCTAACAGCAGCTCGCGCAGCGCATGGCGCAACGTCTCTTCGTCAGGCTGCTGCGGCTCGTCGCGGGCGATAACGTTAGCCAGCCCTAACAGGGTGGCAAACTCGCCGGCAAAATTACGATCCACCATCAGCCGGCGGGCAGCGCGCAGTTCGGCATGAGGATCGGAGGTTTTACCTACTACCTCGTCCCAGGCCTGACGCAGGGTATCCATCTTTTCATCATCCACCAGCACTTCCGCCAGCGAGGCGATAAATTCATATCCTGTCGTACCCGAGATGGGCCAGTCGGCAGGCAGATGCTCCCCTTTGCCGAGGATCTTCTCGACGGTGATGTAGCACTCCGCCCCCGCCTCCTGGCGCAGACGCTCCAGATAACCTTTCGGATCGGCCAGACCGTCCACATGATCCACCCGCAGCCCGTCCACCGCGCCAGAGCGGACCAGGGCCAGAATCAGCGCATGGCAGTCATCAAAGACGGCGGGATCTTCAACCCGAACGCCGACCAGGCCGGTAATTTCAAAGAAACGCCGCCAGGAGAGATCTGACGCCGCATCGCGCCAGCTGCTGAGCCGCCAGGGCTGCTGCTCATGAAGCCGGGTAATGGCCTCGGGATCGGTCAGGCTCAGTACCTCTTCCTCGCGCCCTGCCCAGCTGGCTGGCGTCAGGGGGTAGAAGTTTTCAAAATAGGCCAGCGCGGGGCGGCCAGTATGGGGGTCGCGCTGAATGGTGATATCCCCCTGGGCCACCACCTTGTCAAAATCATCCCCCAGGAAAGGCAGGGTCAGGCGGCGCGACCAGTCGATATCGAAGTGGTGGGCGTAACGGCTCTGCTCGCCGTACTCAATCACATCCCGCCACCAGGGGTTTTCCAGCGAGGTGGACATATGGTTGGGCACAATATCCAGAATCAGCCCAATACCCGCCTCTTTCAGGGCGCTAACCAACCGCTCGAACCCTGCCCGGCCACCGATGGCCGGATCGATTTCGTTCACGTCCGTCACGTCATAGCCATGAGTGGATCCGCTGGCAGCGGTAAAAATCGGTGAAGCATAGAGATGGCTGATACCCAGCTGCTGCAGATAAGGCACCAGACTGACGGCACGATCGAAAGTCATGCCATTACGAAACTGAATACGCCAGGTCGATACGGGAATCATCGGCAGGCTTCTCCCTCAGCAAAACAGACAATAATCGAATTTGGCGTCAGCGCGCCGGCGCCTTCAGGCCAGACAAACAGCGTGTTACCCGGCAGCTCAGGCGCGGGCAGCGTGCGGTCGCTGACATTCAGCGCCAGGGAGAGCGTGCCCTGCGCAAAGTGCCAGCAGACGGCGATATAGCCAGGTGCGGTGTGCAGGACTTTCCCCTGGCACGCCTGTGCGCCTGTCAGTAAAGGAACAATCGCCTGCTGGCGCAACAGCAGCAGCTGGCGGGTAAAGCGTAGCCAGGATTTACCGCTCTCACTGGTCAGTTTCTGCCAGTCAAGCTGCGAAGCGGTAAAGGTGGTCAGCGCGTTAGGATCGGGAACATCCTCTCCGTCGTGCCCCGTATGGCCGGCAAACTCTTTTGCCCGCCCTTCCCGCACCGCCCGGGCCAGTTCGCCGTGGAAATCGGTAAAGAACAGGAACGGATGGGTTTCGCCGTACTCTTCCCCCATAAACAGCAGCGGAATGTGTGGAGAGAGCAGCAACATGGCCAGCAGCACCCTGGTGCGCTCCGCACCCGCAAGCGTAATTAACCGCTCACCCTGGGCACGGTTGCCTACCTGATCGTGGTTCTGAATAAAATCGACAAAGGCCAGCGGCGGCTGATTACGGCTATTCACTCCGCGCGGTTTCCCGCTATGCGGCGACACCTCTCCCTGATAGGCAAACCCCTCGGTCAGCGCGCGGGCAAGCCACACCTCTGGCGCATCGGCGAAATCTTCGTAATAAGCGTGGGTTTCACCGGTCGCAAAAACATGCAGGGCGTTATGCAGATCATCATTCCATTCCGCGGTAAACAGCGGCGGTTGCCCGCGCTCATCCCGGGGATGCAGATCGATACCGTTGCGGCTATCTTCCGTGGTCAGATGGATCGGGCGGTCGGTAATGGTTTGGCGAATACGTGTCGCGATCTCTTCCAGCACGTGCGGCTGGCGACTGTCTTCGATATGGTCAATGGCATCAAAGCGCAGCCCATCGAGGCGATATTCACTTAGCCAGTAGAGCGGTAGGCCGATGATAAAGGCCCGGACCGGGTCCAAATCATAGGCGATACCATTGCCCCAGGGCGTCATGCGATCCGGGTGGAAAAAGTCCGGGGATAATCTCGGCAGGTAGTTGCCTTCAGGGCCAAAATGGTTGAGCACAATATCCAGCACCACGGATAAACCCAGCCCGTGAGCGGCGTCGATAAAGGCTTTGAAATCGTCCGGCGTACCGTACGCGCTGTGCGGCGCGTAAAGCAGGACGCCATCGTAGCCCCAGTTGCGTTTGCCCCCTGTCTGGGAGACCGGCATCACCTCTATCTGAGTGATCCCCAGCTCTGCCAGGTATGGCAGTTTACTGATGGCACTGCGAAAGGTGCCCTGAGGCGTAAAGGTGCCGATATGAAGCTCGTAGACCACCGTCTCTTCCCACGGGCGGCCTTGCCACTCCGGGTATTGCCAGACGTAGCTATGAGGATCGACCACCTGTGACGGGCCATGAACATCCCCCTGCTGCGCACGCGATGCCGGGTCTGGCAACGCGGTGCCATCTGCAAGCACATACTGATAATTGGCCCCGGCAGGAAGGTCGTTCAGGGTGATGTCAAACCAGCCATCCCCCGCTGTCTGCATGGGATAATCGTGCCCTTCAACCCGCAATGTCATCTGCTGTTGGCCGCTGGCCCACAGCCTGAAACGCACCGCGCCTGTTTCCAGACGAACGGCACCCCACTGTTTTGATACCTGTTCTGACTGCATACGATCACCTCGTTTTACCCGAACTGCCCCTGGGCTGCTTAACTGGATGGTTACGCGGAGGAGAAAAGCCGTAACATGACGTGAATGCTTAGCGCACGAAGATAAACTATAGACCAGGTTAGCGCTGTGCTGTGGCGGGTGTGCGAACAATTAACAGGTGGCGGGGAGGCCCCGCCAGGGGAAGGGTTCAGGAGGCGATGTGTGGCCAGTTGATGGTACCCACGCCGTTAAGCTGTGGGCGGGCGAAGAGGAAGCCCTGGAAGCGCTTAATCCCGGCCGTTTCCAGCCAGCACCACTCTTCCATCTTCTCAATTCCTTCGGCCACCAGGGTGATGCCCAGGTCGGCGCAGCAGCTGACGATAGATTTCACGATCGCCTGTTTCGGGCCGCTGAGGTGAATATTGCTGACAATCTCGCGGTCGATCTTGATTTTATCGGGCTGGAAACGGGTCAGCAGGGACAGCCCCGCGTAACCCGAACCAAAATCATCGATAGCAAGACCGATACCGGCGGCCCGCAGCTGTTTGATCGCGCTATTAAACTGATTGAAACCGGAGATCATCTCGTTCTCCGTCACCTCAATGACCACCTGCTCCGGCACCAGACCATGGCGCAGAATCTGCTCCATCAAAAATTCCACCGCGCCGGGCACATTTACCAGCGACATCGGCAGCAGATTGATGGCGATTTTATGATCGCCAATACCAATTTTTTCGGCCAGCGCGAAGGCATACGCCTTGGTTTGCAGATCCACTTCGTAAACTTTATCGCTGTCGATAGCGCTGAAAAAGCGCTCCGGGCTGCCTCCGTCATTACTGCGGATCAGGGCTTCCAGCGAGGAGATTTTTCCTTCACCAGGCTCGACAATCGGCTGCAGGGCGAACTGGCACATCTGGTTATCGATCAGCTCACCCCGCGCCGGGCCAAAGGGGGCCTGCTCCTGGGTGAGTGTCCACCTTTCAGGAGACGTGGTCGCGGCAGGCTCTGGCCGCTGAGTTTTGCTAATAAATTGCTGAATGAATTTGAAAACCCGATCTTCCGAAGCCAGATAGCGTTCTATTTTGCTGTAGCTCAGCACGGAGGTCAGGATGGATTTCGGCATATCAACGCGCAGATCGAAAAGCAACATTCCCACGTTTTCAAAACGACGACGCGGGCCATAATCGCGCATCAGCTCCACCACGCTATGGTGCCGCCTGTCGTCCCGGATGGTCTTGAAAAGCGTATCGACGGTCTCTTCTGCCCCCTCGAGAATTTGCAAAAATTCCGTACCGTTAAAGAGCAAAATACCGGTGACACCCAACTTCACATTGCTGTGCTTCGCTTTTTCAATCAAAGCGGTGAGAGATAACAATTCGCAGGAGGAATTTAACTGGCTTCGGTAGATAAGTGTAGTCAGCACAGCAATGGGTCCCGGTCGGTGAAATGTTGTTATAAGCTATTGTTTAGCATACTTCATATTGTGCTACTAAAGATATCGTTGCGGCCTGTGAATTATACATATTCTGACATGAATATAACTAATTTGAATGCTTGCCGTCAGGAGCGATAACACGGCGGGTTTCTCGGGCCTCCACCCGGTTGCCATCCTTATCCGTGACCTCCAGTTTCGCAAGGGATTGCCCATCGGCCGTTTGCAGATGAGACATCGCCTCGCCTTCGTTAAACAGGTTCATCTCACCCCATTGACGCAGGCAGACAACCAGCGGGAAGAGCGCCTCACCACGCGCAGTCAGATGATAAGCCTTATATGCCCCGCCTTCGCTGGCTGGGGTCAGCATCAGGATGCCTGCCTCTGTCAGAGTTTTTAGCCGCGCGGCCAGGATATTTTTGGCCACGCCGGTACTCTTTTGAAAATCACTAAAGCGGGAAATTCCGTCAAACGCGTCGCGGATAATCATCAATATCCAGCGATCGCCCAGCACATTCACGCTGCGGGCTACCGGACAGGTGGTGGTGATAAACGTCTCTTCGTGCGTCATAAAGTACCCTCAACGTAAAAACTGGTTGCAAATAAAAACCAGACCAGGTGATAGTAATCTGGTTTTTATTTAAAACCAGTTTAGAGGGTAATGCAAATGAGCCTGACCGAATCGTCACGCGCCACGCCGCTGCTCACCTCCCGGCAGCTGTTTCTCTTCGCCGTGCTCTGCGCGTTTGCGGTAGCCAATGTCTATATGACCCAGCCCCTTCTCGACCAGATTGCCCATGACTTGCACGCGCGTACCGCAAGCATGGGATGGATTATCACCGCGACCCAGACGGGCTATGGGCTGGGGCTGCTGTTTTTAGTGCCGCTGGGCGACAGAGTGAATCGTAAAACGCTGATCGCCTCATTGATGCTAATGAGCAGCCTGCTGCTGGCGATCGCCTCGCAGGCAGGGTCACTGCTGATGCTCAGCACCCTTATGGGCGTGGTGGGACTGCTGGCGGTGGTGGTCCAGATTGTGGTGGCCTATACCGCCAGCCTGACGGAGAGTGCGCGCCGGGGCGAAGCGACAGGGAGAGTTACGAGCGGCGTGGTGCTGGGGATCTTACTGGCGCGAGTGGTGGCCGGGTTGCTTGGGGAGTGGAGCTCCTGGCGTATTGTGCTTCTCTTTTCTGCCCTGGCGATGCTGGGCATGGCGCTGCTTTTTATCCGCACCGCGCCGCAGGAGGAAACGCAGAGGCAGCGTCGCCCCTATAGCGAGCTGCTGCTTTCGCTGTTTGCGCTCTGGCGGGAACTGCCTGTGCTGCGGGTGCGCGCCCTCCTCGCTCTGTTGATTTTTATGGCTTTTAGCCTGCTCTGGACCTCGCTGGTGTTCCCGTTAAGCGGTGCGCCGCATGACCTCAGCCCGGGCCAGATTGGTCTGTTCGGGATAGCGGGCATTGCCGGGGCGCTGGCGGCGCGTCAGGCTGGTCTCTTCGCGGATCGCGGCCTGGGGCAGCGGGTCACAGGCGTGGCACTGTTGCTGCTGTTACTGAGCTGGGGGCTGATGGCCTGCGGCGAAGGGTCTCTTATCATTCTGACGCTGGGCATCATTCTGCTGGATTTTGCCGTACAGGCGGTGCACGTCACGAGCCAGAGCCTGATCTTCGCGCAACGCCCGCAGGCAACCAGCCGTCTGGTTGCGGTGTATATGGCTTTCTATTCGCTGGGTAGCGCCAGCGGCGCGTGGCTCGCCACCCATTTGTGGGCCTGGGGTGGCTGGCACGCCGTCTGTGCTGCGGGCGCGTTCATCAGCGGGCTGGCGCTGGCGTACTGGGCGCTGTTTGCACGATCCGCTGTAACATATAGTCGTAGAAAGGGTTCGAGGTAAGTCGCATCATGGCGTCCATGCCGGCGATCAATCCCCCCGTTTCGCCACGCAGGGCCGCATTACCCAGATTTATGCCAAACCGCTGCGGATCGACTGGCCGGGTACCGTAGAGATCGTCCTGCGGCGGGAACGGCAGCGCCACGTGTGAGAGGGAATAGATATCTGCCGGCCAGGGGGTAGTGAGCGGCGTAATCTGCGCCGCCACTGCCCCGGCGGGCAGCCTGCGCGCGACCGTTTTCAGGGTCTGCGCCGAGGCATTGGTAACCACCGTCGTCGTATAGCGGCCCGGCGGCGGAGGTAACAGCGCATCAACCGAAAGATACGCCCCCGGACGCAGGAACGGGCGCAGACTGGCGGCCTGGTTGATGTCAAAAATGACCAGCTCGCTGCCGTTAGACGGAAGCAGATTAAACAGCATATCCACCACCGCACGGGTGCTGACGGTGCTGTCCATAACAGACTGGAAGGCCAGTATCGGAGGAAGCGCCGTCAGGCTCTGCTTGTCGGCATAACGGCGGATCTGCTGTTGCAACGCCTGGGTCAGTTGCCAACTCTGGCGCGCCCCGTTCACTGGGAACGAGTTGTATTTAAAGGGATTGTATTCCGGCTGAATATTCAGCCATGCCGCTTTGGCGAAGGGCGGAAGCAGCGCGGGCAGCCCCGCCAGCCCGGCAAAACGGGCGAAGGCGCTGACGCCAATCATCGGCGAAATCAAAATCAGCTGCTGGGGTTTCGCCAGGTGGTTGTCATCAAGGGCGTCGAGAGCGTATTTCAACGCCAGCGCCCCGCCGTTGGAGTAGCCCACCAGATGCAGCGGCACCTTTGCCCCGCCAAGACGACGGGCTTCACGCACGGCCAGACGGGTCACCGCCATCCACTGCTCCCACTCCACATCACTGAGCGCGCCCGGTGCGGTACCGTGGCCCGGCAGACGCGGCACGACGGCCACAAATCCACGCTGTTGATAGTCGGCGGCGATGCGCTGCACGCTGTAGGGGGAGTCAGTTAATCCATGCAGTAACACCACCGCGCCGCGTGGCGTGCCCTCAGGCAGCAGCACCCGTGAGCGATTCCCCTGCAACAAAAACTGTCCGGGCCAGACCAGGCTGTTACGGTAATAGCGGTTCAGCGGTGTCTGCTCGTCACCTTTTGTCTTATCCACCACGTCGCGCTGTAATGCCTGGAAGATCAGCCCTTCCTGACGCAGATAATCGGCAAACGTCGCCTGATCGATATCGCGCGCCGACATCTCCGGCGCAGTCCAGGTGTGCCAGGGGTGCAACGCGGGGCCGGTCTGCGATTTATAAATCCGGAAGGCCAGCAGCACGATCAGGACGACGCCCAGTACCTTAGCGACAATTTTCACGGTGGAGAACAGCTGGGCGCGCATGGGCTTCCTTTCCAGAATGGGATTGACGCTATCTTAGCGCGTTTCTCCCGGCCCACAAAAATGTGATGCCTGTGACGTATTCACTAATTTCATACCTTCAACGCAGCCTGGCTGCACTAAAAGTGCGCCAGGTTGCACTAATGTTACTCATAAGTTAATCGAATATTGCAGGGAAACCCGCCATTTCTGGCATGGGCTGGATTGGCACGCGTCCTGCATTGTTAATCAGGTAACAGTTTTTCCGGTGATGACAACCCGTTAACAGCGAGGCGGCATGACTCCACACACTGAATTTCTGGCGCGTATAGAAGGCGGTTTTAGCCAGCTTACCCCTACCGAAAAACGGGTTGCGAGCTGGCTGCTGGCCCATGCGGGGCAAATCCCGTTTGAAACGGCAGAGAGCATCGCGCAGGCCACCGGCACCAGCGGTATCACCGTGGGACGTTACTTACGCAAACTGGGCTATCGCAATCTGGATGATGCTAAAAAAAGTCTGCGCGAATGGCCTGCCGCCCCCTATCAGCCCTGGGGGATGAAAGAGCGTCTCGACTCCTGGCACCAGCAGCAGACGCTTCCTGACCGGGCGCAGCGCTCTCTCGCGCTGGAAATGGATGCTATAGGGCATGTCTACCAGCTGGCGCAGAGCGAGGGTTTTCAACGGGTGGTACACCATCTGGCCACCGCTGACGCGGTCTTTGTGCTGGGGATCCAGTCCACCCGCGGCATCGCCAACGCCTTCTTCAGCCATCTGGAGTATCTGCGGCCGCGCGTCATTTATAGCGAAGGGCTCTCCGGCAGCTGGGTTGAGTCGCTCAACTCCGGCTTTAGCCACCCCTACGTGGTACTGACCGATACCCGCGCTTACTCCTCGGTGGCCCGTCAGTTTTGCCGGGTAGCCTGTGAGCGACAGATCCGTACCGTACTGATCACCGATATCTGGTGCCCCTGGGCGCGGGATTACCCCATCGATCTTCTGCAGGTGAAAACCGATACCGGCCACTTCTGGGACTCCCTGGCCCCGGTGAGCTGCCTGTTTAACCTGCTGCTGTCGGGCGTGGTCCAGGCGTTGGGCGATGCCCTGCCCACCCGCCTGGCGGCAAACCGGCAATTACAACAAGAGTTTGGTCAATTCGAACGTTAAGGAGCGGAGCTATGCCCGAAGAGTGTCAACTGGTCGACGTCGCCAGGACGTTTCCCACCCTGCATATCGACCTGAAGTATGCCACGGCCGACAACATCACCGGCCGCCCTGTCTACCGCGAGGCGCGCTGTCTGCTGCATCCGGATGCCATTACCGCGCTGGCGAAAGCGATAAGTATTGCCGACCTCGCCGGTTTACAGCTACTGGTGTATGACGCCTATCGCCCGCAGGCGGCCCAGGCTCGCCTGTGGGAGGCATGCCCGGATCCGCAATACGTGGTGGATGTCTCTACCGGCTCGAACCACAGCCGCGGTACGGCTATCGACGTCACGCTGATGGACGCCCGCGGGACGGTGCTGGATATGGGGGCGGGCTTTGACGAAATGCACGACCGCTCTCACGCCTTTCACCCCTCCGTTCCGCCCGAGGCGCAGCGCAACCGTCTGCTGCTGAACGGCATCATGGCCGGCGGGGGATTTGTAGGCATCAGTTCCGAGTGGTGGCACTTCGAGCTGCCGCTTGCTGCCAGCTATCCGCTGCTTGAAGACCGTTTCGCCTGTTTTTGACGCACACCAATTTACTCGCTGGAGCCATGCTATGAACACACTCAACCTGTTTCGCCCCGCGCTGATTGCCGCGGCCCTCGCCCTGGCGCTCCCTGCCGCTCAGGCCGCGGTGCCGAAAGATATGCTGGTCATTGGTAAAGCCGCCGACCCGCAAACCCTCGATCCGGCCGTGACCATCGATAATAACGACTGGACGGTGACCTACCCCTCTTATCAACGTCTGGTGCAGTACAAGCCGGGCTCAACGGAGATTGAAGGCGATCTTGCCAGCGGCTGGAAAGCATCCGAGGACCAGAAAACCTGGACCTTCACCCTGCAAGACAACGCCCGTTTCGCCGATGGCACCCCGGTCACCGCTGAGGCAGTCAAAGCCTCGTTTGAGCGGCTGCTGAAAATTGGTCAGGGACCGGCAGAGGCCTTCCCTAAAGATTTGCAGGTCGAAGCGGTGGATGCGCACACGGTGAAATTCATTCTGAACCAGCCGTTTGCGCCATTCCTCTATACGCTGGCCAACGATGGGGCCTCGATTATTAACCCGGCGGTCCTGAAAGCTAACGCGGCGGATGATGCGCGCGGATATCTGGCGCAACACACGGCCGGATCCGGTCCCTTTATGTTGAAAAGCTGGCAGAAAGGCCAGCAGTTAATCCTGGTACCCAACCCGCACTGGCCCGGGAAAAAACCGGCGTTTAAGCGCGTTTCGGTGAAGATCATCGGTGAGAGCGCTTCCCGCCGTCTGCAGCTTTCGCGGGGTGATATCGATATCGCCGACGCCCTGCCGGTGGATCAGCTGACCGCCCTGAAGCAGGAGGGCAAAGTGGCCGTGGCCGAGTACCCCTCCCTGCGGGTGACCTACCTCTACCTGAACAACAGCAAAGCGCCATTGAACCAGGTCGATCTGCGTCGGGCCATCTCCTGGTCTACCGATTATCAGGGGATGGTGAAAGGGATTCTGAGCGGCAACGGTAAGCAGATGCGCGGCCCCATTCCTGAGGGGATGTGGGGCTTTGACGCAACGGCCCAGCAGTACAGTCTGGACGAAGCCAAGGCCAAAGCGGCGCTGGAGAAAGTGAAAGAGAAACCGGCCAGCCTCACCTTCCTCTACTCAGATAACGATCCGAACTGGGAGCCGATCGCCCTCTCTACCCAGGCCAGCCTCGGTAAGCTCGGTATTAACGTCAAGCTGGAAAAACTGGCGAACGCCACCATGCGGGATCGCGTAGGCAAAGGCGATTATGACATGGCGATCGGTAACTGGAGCCCGGATTTCGCCGACCCGTACATGTTTATGAACTACTGGTTTGAATCGGACAAGAAAGGGCTACCGGGTAACCGCGCTTTCTATGAGAACAAAACGGTCGATTCGCTGCTGCAAAGTGCGCTGAAGACCACCGACCAGGCCGAACGGACCAAAGATTACCAGCAGGCGCAGAAGATCGTGATCGACGAAGCGGCCTACGTCTATCTGTTCCAGAAAAACTACCAGCTGGCGATGAACAAAGAGGTCAAAGGTTTCACCTTTAACCCGATGCTTGAGCAGGTGTTCAACATCGCCACGATGAGCAAATAAGCGTGAGCCGGCGCCGGGGGCCCGGCGCCGCAGGAGGGGCGTATGACATTCTGGAGCATTGTGCGGCAGCGCTGCTGGGGGCTTATCCTGGTCGTGGCTGGCGTCTGTATCATCACCTTTATCATTTCGCACATGATCCCCGGCGATCCGGCGCGTCTGCTGGCAGGCGACCGCGCCAGTGAGGAGATTGTGCAAAATATTCGGCTACAGCTGGGGCTCGACCAGCCGTTATATGTGCAATTTGGCCACTACGTGAATGCGCTGGCACACGGCGATCTGGGGACGTCGATACGCACTGGCCGCCCGGTGGCGGAGGAGCTGAAGGCGTTCTTCCCGGCGACCCTCGAACTGGCGTTCTGCGCCCTGTTGCTGGCGCTGCTCATTGGCGTGCCGCTCGGGATTTTGTCGGCTGTTTACCGTAACCGCTGGCTGGATCATCTGGTGCGCCTGATGGCCATCACCGGTATTTCGACCCCCGCTTTCTGGCTGGGTCTGGGGGTGATTGTTCTCTTTTACGGTCAGCTACAAATTCTGCCCGGCGGCGGCAGGCTTGACGACTGGCTGGATCCCCCTGCTCATTTCACCGGCTTCTACCTGATAGATGCGCTGATCGAAGGCAACGGCGAAGTCTTCTTTAATGCGCTTCAGCACCTGATTTTACCCGCCCTGACCCTGGCCTTTGTCCACCTGGGGATTGTGGCGCGGCAGATCCGTTCGGCGATGCTGGAACAGTTGAGCGAGGATTATATTCGTACCGCCCGCGCCAGCGGTCTGCCTGGCTGGTACATCATTATGCGCTATGCCTTGCCGAACGCGATGATCCCGTCCATCACCGTGCTGGGGCTGGCGCTGGGCGACCTCCTCTATGGCGCGGTGCTGACCGAAACCGTCTTTGCGTGGCCGGGAATGGGAGCCTGGGTGGTGACCTCGATTCAGGCGCTGGATTTTCCGGCAGTAATGGGCTTTGCGGTGGTGGTATCGCTGGCCTACGTGATAGTCAATCTGGTGGTGGATCTGCTCTATCTGTGGATCGACCCCCGTATCGGGCGCGGAGGTGCTGAATGATGTTAAGCCAGGAAACGCCAGTGACCGTAAAGGCCACGCCGCCCCGCATCGACTGGGCAAAAATAATATGGCTGCTGCGCCAGAGTCCGCTGACGCTGGTGGGCGGGCTGATCATGCTCTTGATGCTGCTGTTAATGATCCTGTCACCCTGGGTTGTCCCGCACGACCCGAATGCGCTCGATCTCACCGCGCGTTTACAGGCGCCGTCGGCGAGCCACTGGTTTGGTACCGATGAGGTCGGACGCGATCTGTTTAGCCGGGTGCTGGTGGGTAGCCAACAATCCATCGCCGCGGGGCTGGCGGTGGTGGTAATAGCCGGTGGCATTGGCTCACTGCTGGGCTGTTTCTCCGGTGTCATCGGCGGACGTGGCGACGCCATCATTATGCGCGTCATGGACATTATGCTGTCGATCCCCTCGCTGGTCCTCACCATGGCGCTGGCCGCGGCCCTGGGGCCAAGCCTGTTCAACGCCATGCTGGCAATTGCTATCGTCCGTATTCCGTTTTATGTGCGCCTGGCGCGCGGTCAGACGCTGGTGGTACGCCAGTTCACCTATGTGCAGGCGGCGCGCACCTTTGGCGCGTCACGCTGGCATTTGATCAGCTGGCATATTCTGCGCAATGCCCTGCCACCGCTTATTGTCCAGGCATCGCTGGATATCGGCAGCGCCATCCTGATGGCGGCCACGCTAGGATTCATCGGGCTTGGGGCTCAGCAGCCCACCGCTGAATGGGGGGCGATGGTGGCTGTTGGCCGTAATTATGTGCTCGATCAGTGGTGGTATTGCGCCTTTCCGGGTGCGGCCATTCTGATTACCGCCGTGGGTTTTAACCTGTTCGGCGACGGCATTCGCGACCTGCTTGATCCGAAATCGGGAGGAAAACAGTAATGGGAGACGCAGTCTTAGCCATCGACAATTTACATCTGAGCTTTCCGGTTTTTCGCGGTGAAGTGCATGCTCTGAACCGCGTCTCGCTGGAGGTTAAGCGCGGCGAAATCGTGGGGGTGGTAGGCGAATCGGGCTCCGGTAAATCGGTTACCGCCATGCTGGCAATGCGCCTGCTGCCCGAGGGGAGTTATCGCATTCACAGCGGTCAGGTGACGCTGCTCGGGGAGGACATGCTCACTGCCCACGAAAAACAGCTGCGCCAGTGGCGTGGCGCCCGGGTGGCGATGATTTTTCAGGAGCCGATGACCGCCCTTAACCCGACCCGGCGCATCGGCCGACAGATGATGGAGGTGATCCGCCAGCACCAGCCTCTCTCCCGCCGCGAGGCGCAGCAAAAGGCCATATCTCTGCTGGAGGAGATGCAGATCCCCGATGCGGCGCGGGTGATGGATCGCTACCCGTTCGAACTCTCAGGGGGGATGCGCCAGCGGGTGATGATCGCCCTGGCCTTCTCCTGCGAGCCGGATCTGATTATCGCCGATGAACCCACCACCGCGCTGGATGTGACCGTCCAGCTGCAGGTGCTGCGGTTGCTGAAGCATAAAGCCCGCGCCAGCGGCACCTCGGTGCTGTTCATTAGCCACGATATGGCGGTCGTCTCGCAACTCTGCGATCGACTGTATGTCATGTATGCCGGAAGCGTGATCGAAACGGGGGCGACCGATGCCCTGATTGCCCATCCGGTGCATCCCTACTCTATCGGCCTGCTGCAGTGCGCCCCGGAAAATGGCGAACCGCGCGAAATGCTGCCGGCGATCCCCGGCACCGTACCCAACCTGACCCGTTTGCCCACGGGGTGCGCGTTTCGCGAACGCTGCTTCGCCGCCGGGGCACAATGTAGCCAGATACCGCCGCTCTCACCGCACGGTGCCACCGGCCAGCTCGCGGCCTGCTGGTATCCGCAACTGGAGACTCGTCATGTCTGAAGTATTACTTGAGCTTAATCGCGTGCATGTGAATTTTCCGGCGCGGAAAAACTGGCGGGGACGGGTGACAGAACAGGTTCATGCCCTGAACGGACTCGATTTGCAGATCAAACGCGGTGAAACCCTGGGGGTGGTCGGGGAGTCGGGGTGCGGTAAAAGCACCCTTGCCCAACTGCTGATGGGCATGCTGAAGCCCAGCACCGGCGAATGCTGCCACCATGACCGCAGCGGGATGCAGATGGTGTTTCAGGATCCGCTCTCCTCCCTCGATCCGCGCCTGCCGGTCTGGCGGATCATCACTGAACCCGTGTGGATAAAAACGCGCAGTAACGAACGCGCCCGCCGCAGTCTGGCCGAAGCGCTGGCGCAACAGGTGGGCATTCGCCCCGAATATCTTGATCGTCTACCGCACGCCTTTTCTGGCGGGCAGCGCCAGCGAATCGCCATTGCCAGGGCATTGTCATCGGACCCCGATATCATCGTGCTGGATGAGCCTACCAGCGCGCTGGATATTTCCGTGCAGGCGCAAATACTGAATCTGCTGGTCAATTTACAGCGTGAGCGGACGCTAACCTATGTGCTGATTTCCCATAATGTCTCGGTGGTCCGGCACATGAGTGACCGGGTGGCGGTGATGTATCTGGGGCAGATCGTTGAGCTGGGCGAGACACAGCAGGTACTGAATAGCCCGTCCCACCCTTACACCCAGCTGCTGCTGGACTCGGTACCGAAAACAGGCGCGCCGCTGGATGATGCCCTGGCATTACGAAAAACCGATCTGCCGGGCAATCGTCAGCTGCCGACGGGCTGCTATTTCCGCGACCGCTGTCCGTTGGCCACCGCAGGCTGCGAACAGCCGCAGGCGCTTGCCTCGGTTTCGGGTGGCCGTGCGGTGCGCTGTTGGCGTAAGCTTGAGTAATGCGTTTATTACTTGTTTTGGCCTTTTTACCCTCCCTGCTCTGGGCGGCACCGCTGGTGCCGCCGCCGGGGTTTACCCGCCCCCTGCCGTACACCCTGGCCGGAAAGTGTATCGATCTGCCTGCCCCCTGGACCGGGGCGCTGGATTTTCCCAGTAAATATGCAGGTTCAGACAGCGCGCGTGCCACCCTGAACCCTGCAGCGGAACGCGCGTTTCGCGCCCAGACCCAACCTATCGTCGACTTTGAACGCGGTATCTCGACCATGGTCTGGCGCTATAAACAGAGCGGCGATCCCGCCACGCTCAACTGTCTCCTGAAGGGTTATCGCGCATGGGCCCGCGCGGGCGCATTAACCTCAACCCAGACCAACCATACCGGGCGGGCAATGCGTAAATGGGCGCTGGCCACTCTCGCTACAGGCTGGCTGGCGCTACAACCGCAGCCTGAAGACGCGCAGGTTGCGCACTGGCTCGGGGAACTGGCCGACCTGGTGGTGGCAGACTGGGACGGTCTGGCGCTGCAAAAAACCAATAATCACAGCTACTGGGCAGCCTGGGCAGTGATGGCCACGGCGGTTGCGCTCGACCGTCAGGATCTGTACGACTGGTCGATAAAGGTGTTTCGCCTTGCCGCCGGGCAGATCGCCGCCGATGGGCAGCTACCCAACGAACAAAAACGCGGTGCGCGCGCGCTGGCTTATCATAATTACGCCCTGCAACCGCTGGTGATGATCGCCAGCTTTGCTGCGGCGAACGGGCAGGATCTGCTGAAGGAGAATCAGGGTGCCCTGGGGCGGCTGGCGGGATACGTTCTGAGCCAGAGAGAAACCGATCCGGTGTGGCTGGCGCCCTGGTGCAATTTAACCCGGTGTAACGCCACGACGCGCGCCCTGCGTGACGCCCGTCAACCGCTTGAAAGCCGCCGTCTCGGCGGCAATCTCACGCTTATTTATGCGCCCTAAATCTGTGCCATACCGCCATCGACAAACAGTTCGGTGGCATTGATAAAGCTGGCGGCATCGGAGGCCAGGAAGGCCACGGCTTTACCCACCTCTTCCGGTTCGCCAATGCGTTGCAGCGGAACCTGAGCGGCCAGCGCGTCGAACAACCCCTGGCGCTGTTCTTCCGGCACCAGATCGCCAAGTCCTGGGGTTTTAATCGGGCCAGGGCTTACCACGTTAATCCGCACTCCGCGCCCCTGTAAATCCAGCGCCCAGGAACGGGCAAAATTACGTACCGCCGCCTTGCTGGCGCTGTAAACACTGAAATTAGCCGTTCCCATCACCGAGACCGTAGAGCCGGTCAGGATCACCGAAGACCCATTCGAGAGCAGCGGCAGCGCCTTTTGTACGGTAAAGAGCACGCCGCGCACGTTAGTGGCGAAAATACGGTCGAAATGTTCTTCGGTAATTTCCCCCAGCGGCAACATGTCGCCGCCGCCCGCGTTGGCAAAGAGGATATCCAGCCGCCCGGCCTGTTCTGCGATCTGTCCATAAACCTTATCGAGGTCGGCAAGCTGCGATGCGTCTGCGCGGATGCCGGTGGCAGCATCGCCCAGCGCGGTCAGCGCTTTCTCCAGCTCGGCTTCGCGACGACCGGTGATGTACACCTTCGCCCCCTGCGCAATTAACTCTTTGGCCGTTGCCAGACCGATGCCGCTGGTGCCGCCGGTGACGAGTGCGATTTTTCCATTCAGTGCGTTGTTCATGTGATTTACCTTGTGGTTGCGTTTGTAACTTTCTGTGGGGCTAATCTAACGCTTGCCGGATTAGAGAAAAATCAGCAAAAATGGAAATGACTCTTTCTGTGTGTGCATAATCGAGGGCTGGCGGTGGATCAATTATTGGCAATGCGCGCGTTTGCGCGAGTGGTAGAAAGCGGGAGTTTTACCCGGGCGGCAGACTCGCTGAATATGCCCAATGCGACCCTCAGCAAACTGGTGAAATCGCTGGAGGCGCATCTGGGCGTACAGCTATTACAGCGCACCACCCGTCGGGTAAACGCTACGCCTGAAGGGCGCGAGTATTACGAGAAAGCCTCACGGGTGCTTATTGATATAGAAGATATCGACACCGCCTTCAATACATCAAAACAGCAACCTCAGGGGCAACTGCGCATCGACGTGGGTGGCTCAACGGCGCGGGATGTGCTCATCCCCGCACTGCCAGATTTTATGCGCCAGTATCCCGGCATCCGCCTGGAGCTTGGCGTGGCCGACCGGCCGGTTGATTTGATCCGCGGCAGCGTGGATTGCGTGATCCGCGGCGGTGCGCTGGAAGACTCGTCACTGATTGCGCGGCATATCGGTAATGCGGAGATGGTGACCTGCGCCACGCCCGCCTATCTGAAGCACCACGGCACCCCCGCCTATCCCGAAGAGCTACGTAATGGCCACCGGCTGGTGAGCTATCTTTCCCCGGTCACTGGCCGTCCTTTTCCCTTTCGTTTTACCGACGAGGATGGGGTGCGGGAAATGGTGATGCCCCATGCTATCGGCATCAATGAGAGCAATGCTCACCTGGCCGCGGCGGTGGCAGGTATGGGTATTGTGCAAACTTTTCGCTATTCGGCTGGTGAATTGATACGGGAAGGGAAACTGGTTGAGATTTTGGTTAAATGGCGACCGCCGCGTTATCCGTTTTATGTGGTCTATCCACAAAACCGGCATGTGACGCATCGGTTGCGGGTATTTATCGACTGGCTGACGGCAATCTTCCCCGAGGGATTGAATGGTCCGGGGCGTTGATGGATAGCCGGGCGCGCGGCCCGGCCAGACCATTAATTCAGTTTATAGTCCAGGGTGATCTCAGCATTCAGCACCTGCGACACCGGGCAACCGGCTTTGGCCTTCTGAATAATGCCGTCGAACTGCTGTGGATCAATGCCAGGCACCGTCACTTTACTCTCCAGGGCAATTTTGCTGATGGCAAAACCGCTGTCCGTTTTATCCAGTGACACTACCGCTTTGGTATCAATGGAATCGGCTGTGTAACCCGCTTCGCCCAACATCAGCGAAAGCGCCATTGAGAAACAGGCTGCATGCGCCGCGCCGATCAGTTCTTCCGGGTTGGTACCGGCCGCCCCTTCAAAGCGAGTATTGAAGCCGTAGGGCTGCTGGTTGAGCACGCCGCTTTCGGTAGAAACCGTCCCTTTACCGCGTTTGATGTCACCAGACCAGTGTGCCGAACCGTGTTTATGAATCGTCATGCTTGTTCTCCTTTTGACATACAAAGAGTTAAGTATAGACCACCCTTTTTGCCTGACCCGAAACACGGATAATTCTTGTTAATTGCGCAGATGTTGTTCAACTGCGTCAAGGAAAAGGCGCAGCGCGGCGGGCTGGTATTCGCGTGACTGATAGATACCGAAAATAGACAAGGGCTTAGGCGTGAGTTCGGGCAATACCGGCACCAGTTCACCCTGCGCCAGCGCAGCCTGCGCCTCCTGCTCGGGCAGCATGGCAATTCCGCAGTGGGCTACCGCAGCAGCCAGTAAGAGCGATGAGATACTGGCGCTGAGATTACCCCCGACGGCTACGCTCAGCCCCTCCCCCTCAGGGGTGATAAATTGCCAGGACTGCCCGGCAAAAAAGCTGTAATGCAGACAGTTATGCTGAGCTAATGCCTGCGGGTGCTGCGGTGTGCCATGAGTATCCAGATAGTGCGGCGAGGCGCAGAGCACTGACCTACAGCGCCCGAGCTTACGGGCAATCATGCCCGGCTCCGGGTTATCCGTGATGCGAATAGCGACATCAATCCGTTCACCCACCAGGCTGACCGGGTGATTATTCACATCCAGCTCGACGCGCACCTGCGGGTAGCGCGCCAGAAAATCAGGCAAAATGGGGGCAAGCATATGGAGGGCGGTAAAATGGGCGCAGGCGACGCGTAACGTACCGGAGGGCAGATCGCGGGGTGCATGGCCCTCGATCTCGTGCGACAGCTGCGCCAGCGTACGGGTTTTCTGCAGCACGTTCTCCCCAGCCGCCGTCAGCGTGAGCTTGCGGGTCGAACGGTTCACCAGCCGGGTTCCGGCCCACTTCTCCATCTGTTCCAGATAGCGGCTCACCATCGGGCGTGAAATGCCCAGCGCACGGGCTGCCGCGCTCAAGCTCCCCAGTTCACATATGCGGTTATAGACCTGAGCGGCAATGACGCGATCCATGAAAACTCCATTTGTTCGATTTATGAAACTAAGCATGTCTTGTTTCAGTAATTCTGGCAAATGCGCTGAGGGGTACAATAGCGGCTTTGTTGCTAACCGAGACCCGAAGATGAAGCTTACCCACCTTGCCGTACTGTGCACCCTTATCACCCCCGCCGCCTTTGCGGCCCCCTTGACCGTAGAGAGCTATAACCCGCAGGAGAACGCGATTTTTGCCGTCTCCTCAACGCTGGTTTATGGCCCGAAAGAGGCGGTCCTTTTTGATGCGCAGTTCAGCGTGAAAGATGGTGAAGCGCTGGTCGAGAAAATTCGTCGCAGCGGCAGGAAGCTGAACAAAATTGTGATCACCTCCGGCGACCCGGATTTCTACTTTGGTCTGCAGCCGCTGGTGAAGGCCTTCCCGGAGGCCAAAATTCTGGCAACCCGGCAGGTAGTGGATCACATTAACGCCACCAAAGAGGCGAAACTGCAATTCTGGGGACCGCAGATGAAAGACGGTGCGCCGACTACTCTGTACGTGCCGCAGGTGCTGGCCTCCACGACCTTTATGATCGACGGCGAAAAAGTGTCGATAGAGCATGCTGACGATTACGCGGCTTACGTCTGGATCCCGTCCGCGAAAACCATCCTGGGGGGAACCGGCGTTTCATGGGGCATCCACGTCTGGACGGCGGATACGCAAACCAAAGAATCCCGCCAGCAGTGGCAACAGACGCTGGCGGCGATGGCAGCCCATCAGCCAGAGCGAGTCATTCCGGGCCATTACCTCGGCACGCCGCCTGCGGGAGCGGAGGTGATCAGTTTCACTCAGCGTTATCTTGCCCAGTTTGAAACTGCCCTGGCGCAGCATAAAACATCGGCGGATGTGATTAACACCATGAAAAAAGCCTATCCTGACCTGGCTGAAGTTAGCTCGCTTGAGTTAAGCGCCAAAGTGAATACCGGCGAAATGAAGTGGTAATAAGCTAACCTCCTCCTGCTATAGTGAATAATTCTTATAGCAGGAGGAATGATGCAAACGACAGTAAGAGGTATTGACCACATAGGTATTACGGTGCCTGATATTGAACAAGCTACGTTATTTTTAGAACAGGCACTGGACGCGCGCGTTTTATATCGCTCTGTCGAACCCGGCAGCGAGAATATCGACCCTGAGGCACAGCAGCATACGTTAAGATTATTCCCCGGCACGGAAATACGCGCCATCCGCATGCTGGCCTTGCCGCACGGCCCCGGAATAGAACTCTTTGAAATGCACGGCCCACACCAACAGTCCCCCGCCCGCCCCAGCGATTTTGGCCTGCAGCACTTTGCTGTCTATGTCGATGATTTTTCGCAGGCAATCAGCCGTTTTACCGCAGCCGGCGGCGAAATATTTACCGAACCAAAAGCGCTCTCTTTTCCCGCCGAAAAAGGAGAAGGTAATGCGTTTTGTTATGGTAAAACCCCATGGGGGAGCGTGATTGAATTGATCTCGTGGCCTTCGCCAATGCCTTATGAAAAATATACGGAACTGCGTCGCTGGAAGCCATAATATATTCTCCAAATACAGTTTGATGATATTTTTATTTCCAGGACGAATCTTAAACACAGCGGTAAAAATATTTGTCATTCTGAATGCGTATTATGTTTTTGCGAGCCGTACCATTAAACAGAGAATGACACGGAGGCAACATGTTTAATTATTATTCTGCGACCAACTCTTCCGCACAGCCGGAACTGGTAAATGCCATTGCACAGGGTTTACGTGCCGAAATGGGTGCTGTCACCGAAGATGACATTTTGATGGAGCTGACCAAATGGGTCGAAGCGTCAGACAATGACATCCTCAGTGATATCTACCAGCAGACCATTAACTACGTGGTTAGCGGTCAGCACGCAGCTTTATAAAAGCCTGCTAAGCTCAATGGGCAACCTTCAGGGTTATATTTCGTTTGCGTAAGCAGACTGGTCCTTAAAACTATCAACAGGATTGAGGAGTTAAGATGAAATCGAACCGTCAGGCACGTCACATTCTGGGGCTGAACTACAAACTCTCTAACCAGAGAAAAGTGGTGATTGAAAACAATCAAGAGTCAGTTACCACCCATGCGACCGGCAGAAAGCGCCACGCAGACAAATAAAGCACACACTGTGATGCGAAACGCCATCGATTTTATCGGTGGCGTTTTTGTTTCCAGAGTGCGGAAATTAATATTCACCTCATTTATACTACCCCCCACCGCAGCCCTGAAGCCAGGCCATCGATGCTGAAAAACGACAATGCCAGGGACCGGATATTCAAAAATTAAGTGAGTGACATGGACAACAAACTGAAAAAACATCGTTCCCTTTACATCCCCTATGCCGGCCCTGTCCTGCTGGAGTTCCCGCTTCTGAACAAGGGCAGCGCCTTTAGCCTGGAAGAGCGCAGCAACTTCAACCTGCTCGGCCTGTTGCCCGAAGTGGTAGAAACCATTGAAGAACAGGCGGAACGCGCCTGGATCCAGTACCAGGGCTTCAAGACTGAAATTGATAAACACATCTACCTGCGCAATATTCAGGACACCAACGAAACCCTCTTCTATCGCCTGGTACAAAACCACCTCGAAGAGATGATGCCGGTCATCTACACCCCGACCGTTGGCGCCGCCTGCGAACGTTTCTCTGAAATTTATCGTCGTTCCCGTGGGGTGTTCATCTCTTACCAGAATCGTCACAACATGGACGATATTCTGCAGAACGTGCCGAATCACAACATTAAAGTCATTGTGGTCACTGACGGGGAGCGCATCCTCGGCCTGGGGGATCAGGGCATTGGCGGAATGGGGATCCCTATCGGCAAGCTGTCGCTCTACACCGCCTGTGGCGGCATCAGCCCGGCGTATACCCTGCCGGTAGTTCTGGATGTGGGCACCAATAATCCGCAGCTGCTCAACGACCCACTCTATATGGGCTGGCGTCACCCGCGTATTACCGATGAAGAGTATTATCAGTTTGTGGACGACTTCATCCAGGCGGTTAAACATCGCTGGCCGGACGTGCTGTTGCAGTTCGAAGATTTTGCCCAGAAGAACGCCATGCCGCTGCTTAACCGCTATCGCGATGAGATCTGCTCTTTCAACGATGACATCCAGGGCACCGCTGCCGTCACGGTGGGTACCCTGATCGCCGCCAGCCGTGCGGCAGGCAGTCAGCTGAGTTACCAGAAGATCGTCTTCCTGGGCGCGGGCTCTGCCGGGTGTGGTATCGCCGAGCAGATTATTGCCCAGACCCAGCGGGAAGGATTAAGCGAAGAGCTGGCCCGTTCGCGCGTCTTTATGGTGGATCGGTTTGGTCTGCTGACCGACGCGATGCCAAATCTGCTGCCGTTCCAGAGCAAACTGGTGCAGAAGCGCGACAACCTCAAAAACTGGGATACCGACAACGAAGTCCTCTCCCTGCTGGACGTGGTGCGTAATGTCAAGCCGGATATCCTGATTGGCGTCTCTGGCCAGACGGGTCTCTTCACCGAAGAGATCATCCGCGAGATGCACAAATATTGCGCTCGCCCGATCGTGATGCCGCTCTCTAACCCGACATCTCGTGTGGAAGCGACGCCGCAGGACATTATCGCCTGGACCGAAGGGAACGCGCTGGTCGCGACCGGCAGCCCGTTTGCGCCAGTGGTGTGGAAGGATAAAACCTACCCGATTGCCCAGTGCAATAACTCCTACATTTTCCCGGGTATCGGCCTTGGGGTCATTGCCTCTGGTGCTTCGCGCATTACTGACGAGATGTTGATGTCAGCCAGTGAAACCCTGGCCAAGCACTCTCCTCTGGTCAATAACGGAGAGGGGCTGGTCCTGCCTGAGCTGAAGGATATCCATGTGGTCTCCCGCGCAATTGCGTTTGCCGTGGGCAAGATGGCGCAACAGCAAGGCGTGGCGGTGAAGACCTCCGCCGATGCGTTGCAGCAGGCGATTGATGATAATTTCTGGATGCCGGAGTACCGGAGTTATCGTCGTACATCGATTTAAGATCGTAACGGTAACGTCGGTTGTCATGCCAGTCAGTTAAGCAATCCGGCGTTGCTAAGACAGTAGAGTGGAAAGGTTCCGTTCACTAAGGCATCTCTGCGTTATGCCGCTTCCTCTGCGGTGAACGGAACAATTCCACCGTGCTTAACCGATCGGCAATGACAACCTCGGTTGCCGTTTTTTTTTGCTGACGCTCTGTGCCTTACCCGTTACTTTGCCCTTTCACCGCTAGCCAAAACTCTTCCGCCCCGCTACACTCCCTTCACCCATTAATCTAATGAATATATAAGGAGGCTAATTATGCTGTACTGTGAAATCTTTCTGTTTTCACGTACTTATGGTGATCGCACCTGCTCAAGCGTTATCGATATCGTGCTGCGATAACTTCGGCTTGAGCGAAGATACCATTCACTAAACCCTTCTCTCGGGCTTACCGGGTTATCGTCAGCGTTGTTTGACGAGGCATTTTCATGCCTGTAACTCTTGAGTAAGCAAATGAGCACATTACTAACTGCACAATCCCTTCGTGTTGATACGGCGTTTGGCACGCTTTTCGACAACCTCTCCTTTACGCTGAAAAAAGGCGACCGCATTGGTCTGCTGGGCGATAACGGCTGCGGGAAAAGTACCCTTCTGAAGATCCTCGACGGCACCGACTCGCCACTTACGGGCACGGTGACGCTGGCCGGACACTGCCTGATGGCGCGAGTGGAACAGCACCTTCCGGAGGCGCTCTATCCGCTGTCGTTGCTGGACGCGGTACTGGCACAACTCCCTGCACCCGAGCGTGACAGCCTGCGCTGGCGGGCAGAAACGTTACTTGCCGGCATGGGTTTTGCCAGTCAGGATCTGGCGTTAACGTCAGCGACGCTCAGCGGCGGGCAGCATACCCGTCTGCTGCTGGCGCGAGCGCTGATTCGCGAGCCCGATCTCTTGCTGCTGGATGAACCCAGTAACCACCTCGATCTGCCTACGCTGCTCTGGCTGGAGACGTTTTTACAGCGCTGGACGGGGAGCTTTGTGCTGGTCTCGCATGATAGACAACTGCTGGATGCGGTGACCAACGGCAGCTGGATCCTGCGCGACCAGCGCCTGCACTACTTCGCCCTTCCCTGCACCCAGGCGCGCCGCGCACTCTCTGAGCGGGACGAAAGCGATGCACTTCGCCACAAAGCCGAGCAGAAAGAGATTGACCGGATCGCCGCCAGCGCCAAACGGCTGGCAACCTGGGGCAAGGTCTATGACAACGAAGATCTCTCCCGCAAAGCGAAGCAGATGGAACGTCAGGTCGAACGGCTTAAAGAGAGTCAGACCGATCTGACGGCAGGCTCACCCTGGACGTTAACCCTGCATGGCGACGCCCTGCGTGCTGACCGTCTTCTGGAGATGACAACTCTTGCGGTGCCGCCCGCGCCGGGCCTGAGCCCGCTTTTTACGCTGGATAGCGCCCGGCTAAAAAGCGGCGACCGGGTAGCCATAGTCGGGCGTAACGGCTGTGGGAAATCATCGCTGATGAGGCTTATCTGGCAGCAATTTATCGCCGGGCAAGCCGCTGAGGCACTGAATATCCACCCGCGGGTTACGCTCGGTTATTACGACCAGACCCTGCATCAACTGCCGGATGACGCCAGCCTGCTGGAAGCACTGGCGCCTTTCGCTGCCGATCCTCAGCGTCGCAAAATGGCCCTGATTAGCGCTGGCTTCCCGTGGATACGGCACGGTCAGGCTGTGAGTACCCTGAGCGGCGGCGAGCGTTCGCGGCTGCTGTTCATTGGGTTGACGCTGGCACGATTTAGTTTGCTGATGCTGGACGAGCCGACCAACCACCTGGATATGGAAGGCAAAGAGGCGCTGGCCGGTACCCTGGAACAGTTCGAGGGCGGCGTACTGCTGGTGAGCCACGATCGTCAGTTGATACGCCAGAGCTGTAATCGCTTCTGGCTCATTGAGGACGGTAAGCTTAGCGAGTGGCATGATGCTGACGCGGTGTTTGAGCGTCTGCGCCATAGCGTCCAACTTCCGGCGGTAGCTGACGACTCCGTTGACGTTCAACACGAGGAAAACGAGGATCTGCTGGAACGGCTGATTGCGCTGGAGACACTGCTTGCAGATGATCTGGCGCGCAAGCCTAAACATCAGAAATCCCTGCTGCAGGCGCAGTGGCGTGAGGCCATCGACAGGCTAACGGCACAGCTGTAAACCACAGCCCGGCGGCCTTGCGCCGCCGGGCTGCATAGCAGTTATTGCGCAGGTTTCGCTTTCCAGGCATCCCATGCCTGTTTAATTTCCTGCTTCGCGGTCGCGGCATCGTTAAAGCCATTCAGCTCCACTTTTTTGCGCCCTTCCGGCAGCTCCTTATAGACGCGGAAAAAGGCTTCCAGACGTTGCTGCTCAATCTTCGGCAGATCGCTCAGCTCTTTAATGTCATCGTAGGTTGGGTCGATTTTGCTTGCCGGTACGGCCACGATTTTGTCATCTTTTTCGCCGCCATCGATCATCTTCAGCACGCCAATGGCGCGCAGTTTGATCAGGGTGCCGGGTGCCATCGGCGCACGGGTATAAAACACCACGTCCAGCGGATCGCCATCCCCTGCCAGCGACTGGGTCAGGGACCCGTAGTTCGCCGGATAGGCCACCGGCATAGACTGGAAACGATCGGCAATGATAAAGCCCGTTTTGGCATCGGTTTCGTATTTAATAATCCCGCCAGCCGGGATTTCAGTGACCGCGTAAAACTCTTCCGGGTTATTCTCCGGCTGCGGGAACTCAAGAATATTTTGGGCCTGAACGGAGGCAGATAACAGCAGGCTCACGGCGAGCACTTTTTTGACCAGGTGCATTGTCTTTTAACTCTTTGGTTATTAGGAAGACAACACCTTACGGAGCAAAAATGTCAGAAACATGACGGTTTGTTGACGAAACCGATAGCCTACCATTCATCATAGTTATTAATCATTCAGCCCCTCCCACCAGGCAAAATACCGACAAAATTATTACATTATGTTGCTCTGCCCTTGCCGGATTGATTGAAAGAATTAATCCTTAAGAGGTATATCGTTAGTGCGATATGCCGGACCTGCCTCGCAGATCTCATCATGAACATGGAGAAACATATGAAAGCTGCAGTTGTGACAAAAGACCATCATGTGGACGTGACCGACAAAACCCTTCGCGCACTCAAGCATGGCGAAGCGCTGCTGAAGATGGAGTGCTGTGGCGTGTGCCATACCGATCTTCACGTTAAAAATGGCGATTTTGGTGACAAAACCGGGGTGATTCTCGGTCATGAAGGTATCGGGGTCGTGAAAGAAGTTGGGCCGGGCGTCACCTCCCTCAAGGTGGGTGACCGTGCAAGCGTCGCCTGGTTCTTTGAAGGATGTGGTCATTGCGAATACTGTAACTCGGGCAACGAAACCTTATGCCGCACGGTAAAAAATGCCGGCTATTCAGTGGACGGTGGCATGGCTGAAGAGTGCATCGTTACCGCCGACTACTCGGTCAAGGTGCCGGACGGTCTGGGGTCGGCAGAAGCCAGCAGCATTACCTGCGCCGGAGTGACTACCTACAAAGCGGTGAAGATTTCAGACATCAAACCCGGCCAGTGGATTGCTATTTATGGCCTGGGCGGCCTGGGGAACCTGGCGCTGCAATACGCTAAGAATGTCTTTAACGCCAAAGTGATTGCCATTGATGTCAATGACGAACAGCTGAAGCTGGCGGCGGAGATGGGGGCCGATCTCACTATCAACTCGCGCACTGAAGATGCGGCTAAGATCGTTCAGGAGAAGGCCGGTGGTGCCCATGCTGCCGTGGTGACCGCAGTGGCAAAAGCGGCCTTCAACTCAGCGGTGGATGCCGTGCGTGCCGGTGGCCGCGTGGTTGCCGTAGGCCTTCCACCCGAAGCGATGAGCCTGGACATTCCACGTCTGGTGCTGGATGGCATCCAGGTCGTAGGCTCCCTGGTGGGCACGCGCCAGGATCTGACCGAAGCGTTCCTGTTTGCTGCAGAAGGAAAAGTGGTACCGAAAGTGGCCCTGCGTCCGCTGGGTGATATCAACGCCATTTTCAAAGAGATGGAACAGGGCCAGATCCGTGGCCGTATGGTGATTGATTTCCGCCAGTAAGTCTTAACCCTCGTCTTAGGACGAGGGTGCTTTCAGTTAGAACTGCGCCTGTCGGCAATCCACTCCTGCACTTCAATCTGAAAGGTATCCGGCGCTTTACGGAACATCTTGCGTGCCAGATCCAGAATGGTATGCCGGGATAACTCCTCTTCCATCCGCTGCTGCGCACTGTCCATCACCGAACGGACGCCGCACGGCCCTTCGCAGGCCCAGGCGGGAGGGGCTTCATCAAACAGCGCCAGCCGCTGTCGCACTTCGCGACATTCGAACATGTTCTTCTGGCCATCGATGGCATGCGCCACGTCCAGCACGGTGATCAACTCGGCCGCACGCGCCAGCTTAAACCCTCCGCCCTTACCTTCGGTGCTGATGACCAGCCCGGCGCGGGAGAGGCGCGTAAATATTTTGCCCAGGTAGTCATAAGGCACGCCCTGCAGTTCGGCCATTTCCCGCACGCTCATTTCGCGCTCATTGCCCTTTGCATCCACCATGCACATCAGGCTGTGAATACCGTATTCCACACCGGAACTGTAAAAGGCCATGCGTAACTCCGTAATGATTAATCCTGGTTAGTATAGCGTTAGCGTCCTTCTGAAAACTAGTCCGAACCAGATCGCAGTCCTAACCTGTTATTTAACAAGAATATTTATTGCAATCCAAAATTCGTGCTTGCGCTTAACTCAGAAAACTATTGTCGCAGTTAACTACGACAAGTATAGTTGGAGTCAGGTCAGACATAGAGCCTGACGCGTTTAAGGAACGAAGATGAAGAAGCAACTTTTGATTGTGGGTAGCGGCTTTGCCGGAATGTGGGCGGCGGTCAGTGCTGCGCGTGTAGCTGAACTGAGTGGCAGCGATGACCTTCAGATCGCCGTGCTGGCCCCCGCTGCCGAGCTGCGCGTGCGTCCGCGTTTTTACGAGGAAAATGTCGCCGGGCTACGTGCCCCATTAAGCGACCTGTATGCCGAGCTTGATGTCGAATTTATCGCAGGCCACGCAGAACGCATTGATACTATTGAAAAAACGGTCTGGTATCGCGCACAGGATGGCGGCACGTCGCTCAGGAACTATGACCGTGTGATCCTGGCAACCGGTAGTCAAATCCGTCGTCCTGCCATTAACGGCCTGGCAGAGTATGCTTTTGATATCGACCAGATGGAATCTGCGCAAATCTTTGAAAAACACCTCGACGAACTGGTCAATCAGCCAGCGAGTCTTGCGCGAAATACGGTGGTGGTCTGCGGTGGCGGTTTTACCGGCATTGAGCTGGCGACCGAATTACCGGCACGTCTGCGTGCACGTCTTGGTGATGATACCCAGACCAGAGTTATCGTAGTTGAGCGCGGTGATAAAATCGGCGGACGTTTCAGCGAGGCATTGAGTCAGGTCATCGCGGAAGCCAGCATTGGGCTGGGCGTTGAATGGCGCGTGAACAGCGAAGTTGAGTCCATCGACGCGACGGGCGTAACGCTAAAAGGCGGCGAACATATTGAATCGTCTACCGTGGTCTGGACCGCCGGTGTGGAGGCGCATTCCCTCACCCAGCAGATCCGCGCTGAACGCGATGCGCAGGGGCGTCTGCGCGTAAATGATTTACTGCAAATCCCGGCCCTTCCCGACGTCTATGCCACCGGCGATACGGCACATGCGAAAACCGACGAGCTCGGTAATACCGCGCTAATGACCTGCCAGCATGCGATCCAGCTTGGGAAATTTGCTGGTCATAATGCGGCGGCCAGCCTGCTGAACGCCACGCCTCACCCTTATCGTCAGGTTAATTATGTTACCTGTCTGGATCTCGGGGGCTGGGGCGCGGTCTACACAGAGGGCTGGGAACAGGCGGTGAAGAGCGTGCGTGAGGAGGCGAAAAAAATCAAAATCGCCATTACTCACGAACTCATCTACCCACCGGCGGCAAACCGCGCAATTGCCTTTGCCGCCGGCGATCCGCTGGCAAAATTTGTTTAATACCGCCAACCGCCCTCATGGGCGGTTGTTTTACATTCTGCATGAAACCAGACGGGCCTGAAAAGCATCAGGCTACCGCGCTGGCGCTGGAATGAGCGCCTTTAGATTTCCGATATCCGTACATCAATAAACACGACATTGCGGCAAACGACAGCAGGGCTGCGGGCAGCGTGACATAGTCCCAGCTGTAGCCAAGCGTAATCATCAATCCACCGAACCAGGCCCCAATTGCGCTGCCGAGGTTAAAGGCCACCTGGCCGCCTGCCGCCCCCAGCAATTCCCCGCCTTTGGCGTTTTGCAGTAACAAAATCTGCAACGGCGCAGAGAGTGCAAAGAGTCCGGCGCAGCAGATAAAGCCCATCACCAGCGAGGCGGTTTGGTTCTCACCGAAAGTGAATAGCAGCAAGAGGGACAAGACAATCACCAGGTCTGTCGTGGCGGCAATGCGCAGCGGGCTGAAACGTCCTGATAACTTGCCGCTGAGCAGGTTGCCGAGCACCATCCCCAGACCCATCAGCATCATGATGAAGGTCATAAACAGGTCAGAGAAACCAGAGACGTTAACCATGAAGGGTTTAACGAAGCTAAACCAGGCAAACACCCCTGCGTTGCCAAACATGGTCGCGGCAAAGATCAGCCAGGGCTCAGGTTTCTTCAAAAAATGGAACTGCTCGGTGAGGCGGGCTTCGCTTTTATCGTAGAGCTTAGGCACCCATAAGACTATGGAAAGAATCACCAGCGCATCGAAAAGCGCAATCAGGGCGAAGGTGTAACGCCAATGATAGGTCTGGCCAATCCAGGTGCCCAGCGGCACGCCCATCAGATTGGCCACCGTCATGCCGGCAATCATTCCGGATACGGCCAGCGTGACTTTACCCGGCGGCGCAATTTTAGAGAGGAGGATGGCCCCGACGCCAAAGAAAGCGCCATGCGGAAGACCCGAGATTAGACGGCCCAGCGCCAGCATGGTATAGGAGTTTGCGCAGGTGAAAATGGCATTACCTGCCACGCAGAGCGCCACCAGAAAGAGCAGCGTGCTCTTCAGGGAAAATTTACTGGAGAAGAGCGCGATGATCGGCGCGCCAATCACTACGCCAAAAGCGTAAAACGAGATCATATTGCCCGCAGAGGGAATGGAGATCCCGGTATCCTGCGCCAGTTCAGTTAACACACCCATAATGCCAAATTCGGCCATACCCAGGCCGAAGGTGCCAAGTGCCAACGAAAAAACGGTTTTTTTCATACCACGACCACTTGTTAATAGATTGCGACGCGCATTATCGGCCAATCTTACTGTGTGAGCCAGTTCAAAACTGTCCGCTGACCGTTTCATCCATTATTTCGGGTAGGGTGTGAATATTTTCCGCCAGCCTGCCACGCCACGATTACACTTCAAGGTGTTAGCACGCAATGAACCTGCAACTCCATCGAGGATCGCAACATGGCAGAGAAGAAAAAGAGCAAGGCCGTCGCGGATGCTACTCCCACTGCACCGCTTAAAAACAAAGCGTATGAAAAAGAGCTGCGCCGACTGCACGTGGAGCTGGTTAAATTGCAGCAGTGGGTGGTCGCAAAAGGGTTAAAAGTCTGCATCGTCTTTGAAGGGCGAGATGGTGCCGGTAAAGGCGGTACCATCAAAGCCATCACCGAGCGCGTCAGTCCGCGGGTATTTCGGGTTGTAGCTCTCCCTGCCCCAACCGAAAAAGAGAAAAGCCAACTCTACATGCAGCGCTATGTGCCTCATCTGCCTTCTGCCGGCGAGATCGTCATCTTTGACCGCAGCTGGTACAACCGCGCCGGTGTAGAGCGAGTGATGGGGTTCTGTACCGAGGATCAAGTCGAAAAATTTCTTGATGGCACCCCGGTAATGGAAAAGGCCATGGTGGATGCAGGCATTATCTTGCTGAAGTATTGGCTTGAGGTTACGCCGAAAGAGCAAGAGCGCCGGCTTCGCGATCGTATTAACGACGGGCGCAAGACCTGGAAGCTCTCCCCGATGGATATTAAATCCTTCAATATGTGGGATGAATATACCGCCGCCCGTGACGCCATGTTTGAAGCCACCGACACCGCCTGGGCGCCCTGGTTTGTGGCGCGTTCAGAAGATAAAAAGCGCGTTCGCCTGAATATTATTTCGCATCTGCTGTCACAGATTCCGTATAAAGATTTGCATATTAAGCCGATGGATTTACCGAAGCGAAAAATAGGCAAGATAAAACCGACGAAATATCCGTTCAGGTATATTTCTGAAAAATATTAATGCCGCCTCTTGCTATCCCATCATAGCGTGATGGCAAGAGGGTATAAATATTCTGCTTTTCTTGATTTTCATTTCTCTGGAAGCATGGTCGCATTTTTTAACATTACCAGGAGAACCGATATTGTTTTTTATCTTTACTAACTGATAATAGCGACTCAGACAAAGGAGAACGCCATAATGAAAGTTTGCACCAGAGAACACCGTCAATGCACTGCCCCTGCTGCCTGTGCTGCGCCTCGACAGGCAACACTCATTGAACGACATAATGACCAACGCCAGCGGGATAAAGAATTTATGCGTGTTATGAATGAAATTGTCGCCGAGAATGGAATCTTAACGGATGATAAATTTTACAGGGTGCTTTAATGACAGCGCAGTTTAATGTTTATCGCAATACATCTGCTTATTCTAATCAGCTGCTTCCTTATTATGTCATTATCCAGCATGATTGTTATGAGGATTTAAATACCCGAATTTTTGTGCCTCTGATGAAGCACCCTAACCTGCCCAACTGGCATAACCCGGTAGCCCCTCGGGTAAATATAGAGTTCGAGTCTTTAGTATTGTATTCGCCAATGATTAGTCACATTGCAAAGAACCAGATAAAACCAAAAGATTTTATCTGTAATCTAAAACCTGCGCGACAAGATATTGTGGCCGCTCTCGACTCGTTGATCACTAACACGTGATTTCCCAAAACCGCTCCGAATTCCCATCCGGAGCGGGGGAAAAGAAGGGTTAGTTTATCCCCTTTTCACTCTCTTTCTTCGCTTCCAGACGTTCCACATCCCGATACCAGCGCGGATGGTGTTTCTTCGCCCAGCGGCGGCTTACCTTCCCTTCAATCATCCCCTTAATCGACCCTTTAACCCAGAAAGCCATATACATATGGATCAGAATGGCATGGATCAAAATAATGGCAGACGTCGCGTGGATCAGCAGGCTATAACGCACCAGCTGAATCGGGAATAAGTGGGCAAAATAAGGACGCCAGATTATGACGCCCGTCACCAGCAGCACAAAAATCATGCTCATGATGGTCCAGAACATCATTTTTTGCCCGGCGTTATATTTCCCCACTTTTGCGACTTTATGTTCGTTCCCTTTCAGGACCTCAACAATCCCCTTCACCCACGGAATATCCTGCTTGTCTGGAATGTTATGGTGTACGAAGCGCACGAACATAAACATCAGCGCCACGAAGATCAGCACGCCGAAGAACGGATGCAGAATGCGCCCCATCTGCGGGGTACCGAAGGTTTCGGTCAGCCACTGTAGCGTCGGGAAGAAGAACGAAATTCCCGATACCGCCACCAGGAAGAAGCAGATCACCACCGTCCAGTGACAGGCGCGGTCGATAAATTTCGTGCGCACAATCATCTTTGACTTACTCATGATGCTCCTCCTCGTCGTCATCCACCTCTTTGTTCGGACCAATGCCAATATAGTGATAAATCAGCCCGGCAAAGGTGGCGATAAAGCCCGCCGCAGAGAGGGGTTTCAACGCCCCTTTCCACAGGTTGATCGAAGTATCAATCGCCGGGTCTTTCGGCAGATTGTGGTACAGCTCCGGCTGGTCGTTATGGTGCAACACATACATCACGTGTGTCCCCCCGACCCCCTGTGGATTGTAGATCCCCGCGTTGGCGTAGCCGCGCGCTTTTAACTTGTCGACGCGCTGCTGCGCCACTTCCAGCATCTCTTTTTTGGTCCCGAAGTGAATGGCGCCCGTCGGACAGGTCTTCACGCAGGCTGGCTCTTGCCCAACGCTGACGCGATCTACACACAGGGTGCATTTATAGACCCGGTTATCCTCTTTATTAAGACGTGGGACGTTAAACGGACAGCCCGCAATGCAGTAGCCGCAGCCGATACAGTTGTCCTGCTGAAAATCCACGATGCCGTTGGCATACTGAATAATCGCGCCGGCAGACGGGCAAGCCTTGAGGCAGCCCGGATCTTCGCAGTGCATACAGCCATCTTTGCGGATCAACCACTCCAGCTTGCCGTTCTGGTCGGTTTCGCTAAAGCGCATCACCGTCCAGGATTTGGCGCTCAAATCCGCCGGGTTATCGTAGACCCCGACGCAATGGCCCACTTCGTCACGGATATCATTCCACTCTGAACACGCCACCTGGCAGGCTTTGCAGCCCACACAGGATGACACATCGATAAGCTTGGCAACTTCGGCCTTGTAATCCCGCGCGCGGGGCGCGGGAGTGATGCCATTAGTCGCGGAGCGTTTAATAATGTCTTGTGTTTCCATCGCCATCTTATCGCTCCTTACGCTTTCTCGATGTTAACCAGAAACGCTTTGTACTCCGGCGTTTGCGAGTTGGCGTCGCCGACGTTAGGCGTCAGGGTATTGGCGATATAGCCTTTCTGCGCCACCCCTTCAAAGCCCCAGTGCAGCGGAATACCGACGGTTTCCACCTGCTGACCGTGTACGTTCAGGGTCTGCAGACGACGGGTCACCACCGCAACGGCGCGTATAAAGCCGCGCTTGCTGCTCACCTTCACGCGGTCGCCGTTGGCAATCCCCTTCGCTTTCGCCAGATTTTCACTGATCTCCACAAACTGTTCCGGCTGCGCGATGGCGTTGAGCCGCGCGTGTTTGGTCCAGGTGTGGAAATGCTCGGTCAGGCGGTAGGTGGTCCCCACGTACGGGAACTTGTCCTTCTTACCTAAACGCAGCACGTCGTCTTCGTAGATACGCACCACCGGGCTGGAGACCACGTTCGGGTGCAGCGGGTTGGTGCCGAGCGGCGTTTCCATCGGCTCGTAGTGTTCCGGGAATGGCCCTTCCGCCAGTTTGTCGAGGGCAAACAGACGCCCCAGCCCTTCCGGCTGCATAATGAACGGACCGGTGTTGGTGCCCGGCGCGGCGGTGTTGAAGTCCGGGATATCGTTCCCCGCCCACTTCGATCCGTTCCACGCGATCAGCATACGTTTTGGATCCCACGGCCTGCCGTTGATGTCCGCCGACGCACGGTTGTAGAGCACGCGACGGTTAAGCGGCCACGCCCATGCCCAGCCCAGCGTATTGCCCAGACCTGATGGGTCGGCGTTGTCGCGGTTGGCCATCTGGTTACCCTGCTCGGTCCAGCTGCCGGTATAAATCCAGCACGAGGAAGCCGTGGTGCCGTCATCACGCAGCAACGCGAAGCTGTTCAGCAGCTGGCCTTTCTTCGCCAGCAGGTTACCGTTAGCATCATAGAGATCCGCCAGCGCAACGCCGTTGTTCTCTTTGGCCACTTCCTCTGACTCAGGGTGATCCGGCTGCTTATAGCTCCAGCTCATCTTCAATAGCGGCTCGATGCCCTTGCCGCCTTCCGTGCGATACATGTCGCGCAGACGGTGGTAAATGCCCGCCAGAATTTCGCCATCGTTACGTGCTTCACCCGGCGCATCCTGGCCTTTCCAGTGCCACTGCAGCCAGCGGCCAGAGTTGGCAATAGAGCCATCCTCTTCCGCGAAGCAGGTGGACGGCAGGCGGAACACCTCGGTCTGAATCGAGGCCGGATCCACGTCGTTAGACTCCCCGTGGTTCTGCCAGAAGGTCGAGGTTTCAGTCACCAGCGGATCGATAACCACCATGTACTTCAGCTTGCTCAGGCTGCGAACCACTTTGTTTTTGTCCGGGAACGAGGCAACAGGGTTAAAGCCCTGGCAGATATAGCCCGTTACCTTGCCCTGATCCATCAGGTTGAAATACTTGATGACGTCCCAGGACTGATCCCACTTCGGCAGCCAGTCAAAGCCCCAGTCGTTCTCTTTCTGCGCCGCATCGCCGTAGAAAGATTTCATCAGGCTGACGTAGAACTTCGGATAGTTGCTCCAGTAGTTCACCTGATCCGGTAACGTCGCTTTTGGCGTATTTGCTGCCAGATAGCTTTGCAGATCGGTCTGTTTTTCTGACGGCAGCGTCAGGTATCCCGGCAGGCTGGTGGAGAGCAGCCCAAGATCGGTCAGACCCTGAATGTTGGAGTGGCCGCGCAGCGCGTTCACCCCACCGCCCGCCATCCCCATGTTGCCAAGCAGCAGCTGGATCATCGCCATGGTGCGGATGTTCTGCGCACCCACGGTATGCTGTGTCCAGCCCAGCGCATACAGGAAGGTGGTGGTTCTGTCTGCTGCACTGGTTGAGGCCAGCACTTCACACACTTTCAGGAAGTCCGCTTTCGGCGTACCACAGATGTTTTCCACTACGTCCGGCGTATAACGGGAAACGTGCTGTTTGAGCAAATTCCACACGCAGCGCGGATGCGTTAGTGTTTCATCGCGCATCGCATAACCGTTTTCATCGAACTGGTAGTTCCAGGAGGATTTATCGTACTGGCGTTTTTCCGCGTCATAGCCGCTGAACAGCCCGTCTTCGAAGGCAAAATCATCCCGCACCAGCAGGTTAGCGTTGGTGTAGTGCTTAACGTATTCCGCGTTAATTTTGTTATTTTCGATCAGATACAGCAGTACACCAGAGAGGAACGTAATGTCCGTACCGGAGCGAATAGGCGCATAGATATCGGCCACCGATGCCGTACGCGTAAAGCGCGGATCGACGACGATAAGCGTTGCGTCGTTGTTGTTTTTTGCTTCCATCGCCCAGCGGAACCCCACCGGATGGGCTTCAGCGGCGTTACCGCCCATCACCACCACGACATTCGCGTTTTTGATATCAACCCAGTGGTTGGTCATCGCACCGCGACCAAATGTTGGAGCAAGACTTGCTACCGTTGGTCCGTGTCAGACGCGCGCCTGGTTATCTACCGCCAGCATGCCGAGGGAGCGCACAAACTTTTGCGTCAGCATGCCGGTTTCATTACTTGCCGCGGATGCACAAAGCATCCCGGTGGAAAGCCAGCGGTTAACCGTGACGCCCTGCGCGTTCTTTTCAATAAAGTTGGCATCGCGGTCGGCTTTCATTAATTTTGCTATTCGGGAGAAGGCCTCATCCCAGGAGATGCGCTGCCATTTATTGGAACCTGGCGCGCGGTACTCCGGATAGCGCAGACGGTTGTCGCTGTGAACATAATCCAACAGCCCCGCCCCTTTCGGGCACAGTGCCCCGCGGCTTACCGGATGATCCGGATCCCCTTCAATATGATAAATCGCCTCTTTGGCGTTCTTCGCACCATCACCCAGGCTATACATTAATAGCCCGCATCCAACGGAGCAGTATGTGCAGGTGTTACGGATCTCTTTAGCGCGCAACAGTTTGTAGTTGCGTGCCTGAGCCAGCGCCATTTTGGGCGCAAATCCCAGCATTGCTGCTGTAGTCCCGGCCATACCGCCCGCGCAGATTTTAAAGAACTGTCTGCGGCTGACGTCCATTGCTGTCCTCTTTTTCTGATAACTCTTCGCGCCGCAAACTATCAGCAAAGCCCCTGTTTTTATTGCGTCAAATCAAAGTCACCTGAATTCGCCCTCTTAATTGTCATGATGAGCCGTTTTGCTTAACCCGTTGGTATTAGCTCGCTTACGTTTCATTCGCGAAAGCGGCTCAAAGGGTGCTATAAACTTTTCCCTTTATTTCAATACCTCCGGGAGAGATATGGACAAGAAAAAAGCCACGCTGATCGGCCTGCTCGCCATTGTGCTATGGAGCACCATGGTGGGACTTATTCGGAGCGTCAGCGAAGGACTGGGGCCGGTGGGTGGTGCGGCAATGATTTATACCCTGAGCGGCTTATTATGTTGGCTAATTGTTGGACTTCCATCGCTTCGCCGTTTTACGCCAGGCTACCTGATTGCTGGTAGCGTGCTATTCGTCAGCTACGAAATATGTCTGGCGCTGTCGCTCGGTTATGCCAGTACTCGCCATCAGGCGATTGAAGTGGGGATGGTGAATTATCTCTGGCCAAGTCTGACCATTGTTTTTGCTATTCTCTTCAACGGGCAGAAAAGCAGCCTGTGGGTAGTGCCCGGATTACTCATCGCACTCTTCGGCGTAAGTTGGGTATTAGGAGGTGAACAGGGTCTGCATGTTGATGAAATAGTCAGCAATATTCTCTCAAATCCTCTGAGCTATGGCCTGGCCTTTGCCGGTGCGTTTATCTGGGCGGCCTACTGCACCGTTACCCGCAAATATGCTAAGGGTCAGAATGGCATTACGCTCTTTGTGTTACTCACCGCCCTGACGCTGTGGATGAAATATCTGCTGAGCGACCAGCCGGAGATGACCTTTAGCCTGCCGATCGTTTTCAAATTGCTTCTGTGCGGCATGGCTCTGGGTGTCGGCTATGCGTCCTGGAATATTGGTATCCTGCACGGAAATGTTTCCCTGCTGGCGACAGTCTCCTATTTCACACCGGTGTTATCTGCCGCCCTTGCCGCCGCGCTACTGAGCGCGCCTCTCTCTTTCACCTTCTGGCAGGGTGCATTACTGGTCTGCGCCGGGTCGCTGCTCTGCTGGTATGCCACGCGCAATTAACGGTTTGGCTCCCTCCCGCGGGGAGGGGCGCCTCAGTTGTAAAATAAAATGTGATCTCTCCTCAGAATATTTAGGTAGACACTAGCCGCTACGTTGTGTGTTTGTTTATATTTGTTTCCGTCGTAAATAAATATTTCATTGCACTTACATTTATTGACAACGGATGTAATTAATTGACTCCTAATACTCACGTGCGATATAGCACGAATTGCAATAGTATGTTTCTGAATATTTCAAAGAAAAATGTATAAAATATAGCCTTATCGCTCATTAACCCTCTGTTTTTGACTAATTAAATGTCTTGAGCCGATCAAATTTCGCTCACCCACCCCGCTAATTACTCTTTGAAACAAAACCCCTCCAAAACTATAAATAGATTAATAATAAATTACGGCACTAAATAAATTTCAGAACATTTTCTAAGCGAATTTTGCAATATATGCGCTCATTTTACCGATCGCGATCACACTAATTGAAATTAAGATTAATAATTTGAAACTTATTATTGAAACGATGCAGCAAGAATCTTAAAAATAGCGTGCCATTGACGAGCGGCCTCGTTCATCAAGGGTTGAGGGTGTGCTTAAAAGAAAATTATAAGGATTACAAGCAATGAAACTTAAATTAGTTGCAGTGGCAGTGACTACCCTGTTGGCGGCTGGCGCAGTAAACGCAGCCGAAGTTTATAACAAAGACGGCAACAAACTGGATCTGTACGGTAAAGTGACAGGTCTGCACTATTTCTCTGACGACACCGATAACGACGGCGACAAAACTTATGTTCGTCTGGGCTTTAAAGGTGAAACTCAGATCAACGATCAGCTGACCGGTTTTGGTCAGTGGGAATATGAATTCAAAGGTAACCGTTCTGAGTCCCAGGGCGCTGACGGTAACAAAACTCGTCTGGCCTTTGCTGGTCTGAAATTCAACGAGTTCGGCTCCTTCGACTACGGCCGTAACTATGGTGTTGCATATGACATCGGCGCATGGACCGACGTTCTGCCGGAATACGGCGGCGATACCTGGACCCAGACTGATGGCTTTATGACTGGCCGTACTACTGGCGTAGCGACCTACCGTAACACCGACTTCTTCGGTCTGGTGGAAGGCTGGAACTTCGCGGTTCAGTATCAGGGTAAAAACGACCGTGATGATATCGCCGAATCCAATGGCGATGGCTGGGGTCTCTCCTCTACCTATGAAATGGACGGTTTCGGTGTAGGTGCAACCTACGCGAAATCTGACCGTACCGACGATCAGGTTCGTGCAGCAGTTAACGAACTGAACGCTGGCGGCGATGACGCAGACGTATGGGCAGCGGGTCTGAAATATGACGCAAACAACCTGTACCTGGCAACCACCTATTCTGAAACTCGCAACATGACCAGCTTCGGTGACGGTTATATTGCGAACAAAACCCAGAACTTTGAAGCGGTTGCTCAGTACCAGTTCGACTTCGGTCTGCGTCCGTCCGTTTCTTACCTGAAGTCCAAAGGTAAAGACATCGGTTCTTACGGCGACCAGGATCTGGTTGAGTACATTGAAGTGGGCGCAACCTACTACTTCAACAAAAACATGTCTACCTACGTTGATTACAAAATCAACCTGCTGGACGACAGCACCTTCACCGATACTGCCGGTATTGCAACCGACAACATCGTTGCACTGGGTCTGACCTACCAGTTCTAATCGACATATCATGTCTAAGGCCAGCCTCCGAGCTGGCCTTTTTATTGGGCGTAATAAAGGAATATGCCATGCAACGTTTTACCGGGCGCTGTTTATGCGGGATGAGCCACTTCAGCGTTACGATCAAGAACTTCGACGTCTATGCGTGCCACTGCACCCTCTGTCAGAAATGGTCTGGCGGGGTGGCAATGTACCTTGAAACTGAGGGCGAGCCGCAGGTAGAACAGGGCTCTATCGCCCCCTCTCATTTTCACTCGTCCGAACGCGGGGAGCGCCGGTTCTGCCCCGGCTGCGGCTGTCCGCTCTGGTCCACACTCACCACCGTCGGACGCTATTTTGTTCCCTGGACGCTGCTGGAACTGAGCGAAGATGAACGCCGCCGCCTGGTCTTGGCCGCCGAAATTTACACCGAAACGCAGCCCGCCTTCTGGCGTTTGACCGGGCAATATGCCCGCTTCAGCGGCACCGAGATCGAAGCGCTGGATAATCATTGTTCGCTTACGCCGTAACGTCACCGCCCCCCGCCGCTCGGCGCAGCCACGATTGCAGCAGTTTGCCATCCTGGGTCATATCAGAATCCTGGCGCACACAAAGGTAATAATCGCGGCCGTCATCGATAGGGGCATCAAAAATTTTCACCAGATCACCGCTCTCCAGATAGGGTGCAATCAGCGGCTCGCGCATGAGGGCGCACCCTAACCCCGCCTGCACCCCCGCCAGCGTCAATAAGCCATCTTCAAACATCGGCCCGCTGCGGCGCGCCGGACGTTTTACCCCCTGCTGGGTGAACCACATCTGCCAGGTTGCACGCTCTTCGTCATGCAGAAGTGGCATTTGCAGCAGCTGTTCCGGGGTATCGATATGGCCATGGAGCCGCAAGAACGCCCTGCTACAGACCGGCACCATCTGGCCCGAGATCAGCTTTTCACTCTGATAGCCCGTCCACTGGCCGTTACCAAAGCGGATAGACATATCCGACGCGTCGCTAAGGTAGTTACGGTGATTGGCATAGACCACGTTGATCTCGGTCTGGGGATTGGCACGCATAAAGGTCGGTAAGCGCGGAATAAACCACCCCATACCAAACAGCGGGATCAGGCTGATCGTGACCTGCCGGGTCTGCGCCTGCTCCACCAGGTGCTCGGTGGCCTGGCGTAGCACATTGAAGGCCGCCCGTATCGAGCGGTAATAGTCGCGACCATTTTGACTGAGTACCAGCTTGCGCCCCTGCCGTTCAGTCAGCGGCATTTGCAAATATCCCTCCAGCACCCGCAGCTGATGACTGACCGCTGAAGGAGAGATTGCCAGCTCCTGTGCCGCGAGCGTAACGCTGCCGAGCCGGGCGATGGCCTCAAAAGCGCGTACCGCCCGTAAAGGGGGATCGTTGGCCAGACGGCTCTCGGCGTAAGCGGCCAGCATCACTGATTGTTCTGTTTTATTCATATATTGATTTTAATGAAGAAATTGCACTGAGGGTCCATTGCGCTATTGTGTTTAAAATCATGCAGATAAATCAATCATTAAATATCATAAGAAATAATATATGCGTATTTTACAATTTAATTCATTTATCAGATGTTACCCGCTGAAAGAGCAATTTGTCGGGTAGGAACGTTGGACACTCTCATACAACAACTGATCAATGGGGTAATGCTTGGCAGCATCTACGCCCTGATCGCGCTGGGCTATACCATGGTGTATGGCATTTTGCGCATTATTAACTTTGCCCACGGCGATATTCTGATGGTTGGCGCGCTCACAACGCTTTCTGCCATTAACGCCCTGAATAACCATTTCCCTGAAATGCCGCTGCTGTTACAGCTCGGTTTTGCGTTGATCATCGCGATGGCGGTGTGTGCCCTGCTGGCGATGGCGGTAGAACGCTTCGCCTACCGCCGCCTGCGCAATGCCCCGCGCCTTGCGCCGCTCATCTCCGGTATCGGCGTCTCCGTACTGCTGCAGACGGTGGCGATGATCGTCTGGACGCGCAATCCGCTGATGTTCCCGCAGATCCTGCCCATGGATCCGATCGCCATTACCGCCGGTAGCGACGCCCATCCTCCCGCAATTATCACCGTTACCGGCATGGTAACGGTTGCGCTGGCGCTGGTGGTGATGATCGGCCTCTGGTTGCTGGTGGAGTACACCCGCCTCGGGCGTGGGATGCGCGCAGTGGCGGAAAACCCGCGCGTCGCCACCTTAATGGGCGTTAACCCTAACGCCATTATCACCCTCACCTTTGCCATTGGCGGCATCTTCGCCGCGCTGGCCGGGGTGATGATGGCCAGCAATTTTGGTAATGCCAGCTTCTCGATGGGCTTTTTGCCGGGGATTAAAGCCTTTACCGCTGCGGTATTAGGCGGTATCGGTAACATTCGCGGCGCGATGGTGGGTGGGATCCTGCTCGGCCTTATCGAATCGCTCGGCGCGGGCTACCTTGGCGATCTGACCCATGGCGTGTTCGGCAGTAATTACCAGGATGTGTTTGCCTTTATTGTGCTGATTCTGGTGCTGGTCTTCCGTCCGGCAGGTCTGCTGGGCGAGCGCGTAGCACACAGGGCGTAGAGGAATTTATGACAACCATACAAATACAGGCACCCGCCTCTTCGCGCCGATTCTGGTCTGGCATGACGCTGTTTATTATTGCCCTGTTGGTTGCCCCCGTGGTGGCCTCCCAGCTCGGCGGCAACTACTGGGTGCGCGTGATCGACTTCGCGCTGCTCTATATCATGCTGGCGCTCGGGCTCAATATTGTTGTGGGCTATACCGGCCTGCTGGATATGGGATTCATCGCCTTTTACGCGGTGGGCGCCTACCTGGCCGCGCTGCTGGCCTCTCCGCATCTGCTGGAGGTCTTCCCGATCCTTGCCGTCTGGTTCCCGGACGGGCTGCACACCTCTTACTTGCTGATTATCCCTGTTGCCGCGCTGGTGGCGGCGGTATGTGGGATCCTGCTGGGGGCGCCGACCTTAAAGCTACGAGGAGACTACCTCGCGATTGTCACCCTTGGTTTTGGCGAGATCATTCGCATTCTGATGCGTAACCTCGACCGTCCAGTCAACATCACCAACGGTGCAAAAGGCATTACCGGCGTCGATACCCTGAACCTGTTTGGCCTGAAGTTTAGCGGGGTCTATCACTGGTTTGGCATGAAGGTTCCCGCGCTGTGGCTCTGGTATTACCTGCTGATGGTCGTCATTGTCGGCATTATTTTTGTCTGCCTGCGCCTGCAACACTCGCGCATCGGCCGGGCCTGGCACGCCATCCGTGAAGATGAAGACGTGGCCCGGGCAATGGGAATTAACGTGCGCAACTATAAGCTGCTGGCTTTCGCCATGGGCGCCTCGTTTGGTGGCGTGGCGGGCGCGCTGTTCGGCGCGTTCCAGGGCTTTGTGTCGCCAGAGTCCTTCACCCTGCAGGAATCCATTGCCGTACTGGCGATGGTCGTGCTGGGCGGTATGGGTCATATCCCCGGCGTGATCCTCGGAGCCGTGCTGCTGACCGCCCTGCCGGAAGTGCTGCGCAGCCAGGCGGCCCCGCTGCAACAGGCATTGTTTGGTTCCGTGCTGGTTGACCCGGAGATATTACGCCAGCTCTTTTACGGCCTGGCTCTGGTCGGCGTGATGCTGGTGCGTCCTTCAGGTATCTGGCCGATGCGTCACAAGGAGGTTAAGGCATGAGCCTGTTAACGGTGCGCAATATGTCAAAACGTTTTGGCGGCCTGACGGCGGTCGATAATGTTTCGCTGTCGATTAATCGCGGTGAAATTTACGGGCTGATTGGCCCTAACGGTGCGGGCAAAACGACCTGTTTTAACCTCATCACCGGCCTTTACCCGGCGGACAGCGGTGAATTTTCTATTGCCGATAAACCCTATTACCCGAAACAGATTGAGAAAGTGACCGCCGTCGGCATCGCCCGCACCTTCCAGAACGTGCGGCTGTTTAACGAGATGTCGGTACTGGAAAACGTGATGGTAGGCCGCCATGTCCGCACCCGAAATGGGCTGTGGGCCGCGCTGAGCCGCCATAAACGCGCCCGGGAAGAAGAGGCGCAAACCCGTGAGCAGGCATGGCACTGGCTGGAGTACACCGGTATCGCCAAATATGCCCATTATCGCGCCTGTGACCTCGCCTATGGCCATCAACGGCGACTTGAGATTGCCCGTGCGCTGGCAACCGACCCGCTGCTGCTGGCGCTTGACGAACCGGCCGCCGGGATGAATGCCGTCGAAAAAATGGCGTTAGGCGAGCTTCTTACCCGCATTCGCGACGATGGCAAAACCCTGTTGATGATTGAGCACGACGTTAAGCTGGTGATGGGGATTTGCGATCGTCTCACGGTACTCGATTACGGCAAAACCCTGGCGAGCGGCACGCCGGATATCGTCCGTCGCGACCCGGCGGTCATCGCCGCCTGGCTTGGAGGCAGTGCCCATGTCTGAGTTATTAAAAGTTGAGCATCTGGATGTGCATTACGGCGGTATTCAGGCCGTGCGCGATCTCTCTTTCACCCTCCACGAAGGTGAACAGGCCACGCTGATTGGCGCTAACGGCGCCGGTAAAAGCTCCACGGTGCGGGCCATTACCGGGCTGGAGAACTTTAGCGGCCATATTGCTTTTAACGGTAAATCGTTACGCAAACATAAAGCCGAAGCGCTGCTTCGCGACGGACTGGTGATGGTGCCGGAAGGTCGCGGGATCTTTGCCCGTATGACCGTGCTGGAAAATTTGCAGATGGGGGCGTGGCTTCGCCGTGACACTGTCACCGTCAGGCAGGAGATGGCAGAAATTTTTGACCGCTTCCCACGCCTTGGCGAGCGCCAGCATCAACTCGCCGGTTTGCTCTCTGGCGGTGAACAACAGCTGCTGGCGCTAAACCGCGCCCTGCTCAGCCGCCCGCGCCTGCTCATTCTGGATGAGCCCTCAATGGGGCTAGCACCGCGGATGGTTGAGAACATTTTTGCGGTAATCGCCGGACTGCGGGAACGCGGCGTGGCGTTACTGCTGATTGAACAAAATGCCCGTCTGGCGCTGGAGGTTACCGACCGCGCCTGGGTGATGGACAGCGGCAGCATCGTGCATCACGGCGAGTCAAAAGCGATGCTCGACGACGATCATATTGCACAGATTTATTTGGGCGAAATGCCCGTTTAATACACCAACATCAGGGAAAACATAATGAAAACAATCAAAATTAGCGCACTGAGCGCAGCACTGTTGCTCGGCGGATTTGGCACCGCTACCAGCTGGGCTGCCGACAGCGAGACCGTGGTTATCGGACTGGCTGGCCCGTTAACCGGCCCTTCTGCCCGTATCGGTAAAGATCTGGAAAACGGGGCGCAGCTGGCCATTGACGACATCAATAAGCAGCACCCCACCATCGGCGGCAAAGCAGTCACGTTCAAACTGCAGTCTGAGGACGATCAATCTGACCCACGTACCGCGGTAGCCGTCGCTCAGCGTCTGGTCGATAGTGATGTGGCCGGGGTTGTCGGTCACTGGAATACCGGTACCAGCATCCCGGCGGCGCGGGTCTACCACGATGCGGGCATCGCCCAGGTCGCACCGGTTGCCACCGGACACGCCTATACCAAACAGGGGTTTGATACCAGCTTCCGCGTGATGGGTCACGACGATGACGGCGGCCAGTTTGCCGGTGAGTACGCGGTAAATACTCTGAAAGCAAAACGCATTGCCGTGATCGATGACCGTACCGCCTTTGGCCAGGGGCTGGCCGATGAGTTCATCAAATCGCTCGAGGCGCAGGGGGTAAAAATTGTCGATCGCCAGTATGTGGATGATAAAACCGTCGATTTCAGCGCCGTGCTGACCGCCATTCGCAGTAAAAACGCCGATCTGATCTTCTTTGGCGGCGTCGATAGCCAGGCCGCGCCGCTGGCGCGCCGTATCAAACAACTCGGGATGAAAGCGACGCTGATGGGCGCAGGCGGTTTTGTTAGCCAGACCTTCCTGCAGCTGGCGCAAAAAGAGGGTGACGGCGTTGTTGCCCTGGAGCCAGGCCTGCCTGTTGATCAGATGCCTGGCGGTAAAGCCTTTGAACAGGCGTATCAGTCTCGCTATCACACCCATATCGAACTCCACGCCCCGTTCGCCTATGACGCTACCCGCGTGCTGGTTGCTGCCATGGAAAAAGCCGACTCTGTCGATCCCGCTGACTATCTGCCTGCCCTGCGCGCGATTAACTACTCTGGCGTCACCGGTCAGATCGCCTTTGACGGTCAGGGCAATCTGAAGGCGCCGTCATTTACCGTTTACAAAGTGGTGGACGGGAAATGGCAACCGCAAACCGTGCTGGGTGGCGCAAAAACGAAGTAACGTAGTGAGGCAATGTGATGAGCAATAATAATGAGCTGGGTATTCTCGCCCGCCGCAAAATTGAAGCAGAAATTATTAAACCTATTTACGAAATCCTGGTGCGTGAGATAGGCAAAACGCGCGCACAGGCGGTGATCGGCGAGGCCATTGAGCAGGCCGCGATCGATGCGGGAAAGTCGTTTGCCAGTAAAGAGCCGAACGGTGCGGATGTTAAGAGCTTTATCGCCCTGCAGTATCTTTGGGAAAAAGATAATGCGCTGGAGGTAAAAGTCATCGACGCCGATGACCAGCAGTACAACTACGACGTCACCCGCTGCCGCTACGCAGAGATGTATCACGAGATGGGGCTGGGAGAGATTGGTCATCTGCTATCGTGCGCCCGCGATGAGAAATTTATCGTCGGCTATGCACCTGACGTGAAGCTGACCCGCACTACCACCATCATGCAGGGCGGCAAATGCTGTGACTTCCGTTACCGCAGCCAGAAAAAGGACAACGCATGATACGCATCGATGCGGCGCGACTCTGGTCCACGCTTGAAACGATGGCACACATCGGTGGAACCCCTGCCGGCGGCGTTACCCGTCTGGCCCTGAGCGAAGAGGATCGCATGGCGCGCACCCTTCTGCGCGACTGGGCTCTGGAGGCCGGATTCAGCTGTGATGTGGACAGCATGGGCAACATGTTCATTCGCCGCGCGGGCAAAAACCGCGCGCTCCCGCCGGTGATGACCGGTTCGCACGTGGATTCACAGCCACAGGGAGGCAATTACGACGGCATTTACGGCGTTCTCGCCGGGCTGGAGGTGCTACGTACGCTGAATGACAACCAGACGGAAACGGAACGCGATATCGTACTGGTGAACTGGACCAATGAAGAAGGCGCCCGCTTTGCCCCGGCAATGCTGGCCTCTGGCGTCTGGTCCGGACAACTTACGCAGGAGTTCGCTTACGCGCGGAGCGATAGCGCAAAAATCACCGTCCGCGAGGCGCTGGAAGCTATCGGTTACCGGGGCGAACTGCCCGCCCGCGCGTTTCCGGTTCACGCCTGCTATGAGCTGCATATTGAACAGGGGCCGATCCTGGAAGATGAAGGCATAGATATTGGGCTGGTTCGCGCGGCGATGGGTCAGCGCTGGTTTACGCTCACCCTCGAAGGTTTTGCCGCGCATGCGGGTACGACACCGATGCACAGCCGTCGGGATGCCCTCACCGCGTTTGCGGAGCTGGCGCTGCAGGTGGAGGCGATTGGTTATCAGCATGCGCCAGATGGACGAGCGACTATCGGCATGGCGCAGGTCACCCCTAACTCCCGAAACGTGGTCCCTTCCCGCGTAGTGTGCAGCGTGGAGTTTCGTCATCCCGACACTGAAGCACTGGCGGCAATGGAAGCGTCGCTGCGTCAGGCCGCTGACGGGCTGGCGGCCCGCGGCGTGCGGGCTGATGTAGAACGCATTTTTGACTACGCCCCTATTACGTTTGACGCCGACTGTCTGGCACGCAGTGAAGCGGCGGTCACAGCGCTGGGGTATACGGCAAAACCGATGGTTTCCGGTGCCGGTCACGATACCTGTTACATCAGTAAAATCGCCCCGGCGAGTATGATCTTTATCCCCTGCGTTAAGGGCATTAGTCATAACGAGGAGGAGCGGATTTTACCGGCGTGGTCTGAGAAAGGGGCCAATGTGTTGCTGCATAGCCTGTTGAGTGCGGCACAGGAGTGTTAGTTTTGCACGTTCCCCGGCCACAGGCCGGGGAACCTTATTAAAACAAAAGCTAATAGTATGTTGTAACTAATAAGTTATGCCGAACGCGGTACCTTTGCCAGGCTAAACCAGATGCCAATGGCAAGTAACAGCAACATTCCGCCAGCACTCCCCAGCGCCACACTATGGGAGCTGATAAACGCCGTTTTCGCCGCCTGGATGACCGACTCCGCCAGGGCCGGTGGCAGTTCCTGCGCCACTTTTACCGCCTCGCCAATCGACGAGGAGGCCTGTTCTGCCACCCTGCTCTCCAGCCCCTGCGGTAAGGCAATCGCGGCGGAGAAACTGCGGGTAAGCAGCAAGCCAAACAGAGCAATGCCCAGACCGGCCCCCAGTTCGTAGGACATGGTCTCGATGGCGCCTGCGGCCGCTGCCTTCTCCTTCGGTGCGGCGGCCATTATGGCCGAGGTCGATGCCAGCAAGGCGCTGGCCGCGCTGAACCCGAGCAATACCATTAAGCCCCAGGCCAGCCACTGCTGAGTACTGAAATCGAGCATCGACAGGCCGATAAAGCTGAGCGCGCTCAGTCCCATTCCCCCGGCCGCAACGATGCGTAGCCCCAGCTTACTCACCAGCACACCCGCAATCGGCCCACTAAATCCGCTGGCCACCATCACCGGCAGCATAAACATGCCTGCGTCGAAGGGGGTAAAGCCATGCACGAACTGAAGTTCCTGCGCCATTAATAGCTCAAATCCTACCAGCGCAATCATCGCCGTCATGGCCATCACCACCCCGCTCAGGATGATGCGGTGGCCGAAAAGACGCATATCGATCATGGGGATCGCGGCGCGCAGCTGGATGCGGACAAATATAAACAGCAGCATCGCCCCGATAAACAGCGTAGTGGCGACCAGCCAGGGCGAGAGCGCCCCTTTAAGCGCGGTTTTGGCACTGAACACCAGCAATAGGATTGCCACTATCAACATAATGGCGTGGCTGATATTGAGCGGCTGCTCCGGGCGCCCCTGCTGCGGCGGCACCAGACGCGCCGTCAGGGCCACCACAATCGCCACGATAGGAACATTAATGAGAAAGACCGATCCCCAGTAAAAGTGCTCCAGCAATGCCCCACCAATCAGCGGCCCGAAGGCTGCGCCGCCTGACCCTACCGCGGCCCAGACGCCGAGGGCAATGTTGCGTTGACGCGCCTCGGTAAAGAGCGTGCGGATCCCGGCGAGGGTAGCCGGAATAATCATCGCCGCCCCTATCGCCAGGCTGGCACGCGCTGCAATCAGCCAGCCGGCAGAGCTGGACGCTGCCGCCCACAGGGAAGAGAGACCAAAGAGTACGCTGCCCAGCATTAACAGGCGTTTGAATCCGATACGATCGCCCAGGGCCCCCATTGGCAGCACCATACCCGCCATGACCAACGAATAAATATCGATGATCCACAGCAGTTCATTGCCGCTGGCGCCCAGCGTCATGCTTAATGTCGGCGCCGCCACGTGCAGTACCGTGGCATCTATGGCCACAGGGATATAAACCAGCACGATTATCACTAACGCTAACCACTGACGAAACATAAATGTCCTTTTCATTACAAACCTGGACACATGTCCAGAAATGCGATCCTACGGAAAGCTGAACAACTGTCCAGCTTTTTGTTACACTCGTTGCGTCGCGATTGAGGGTGAACAGAATGGCCTACTTAAACAAGGATGAACGTCGGGAAGCGATCCTGCATGCCGCCATGCGTGTGGCATTAAGTGAGGGATTAACCAGCATGACGGTTCGACGTATCGCGGCCGAGGCCGACGTCGCCGCAGGCCAGGTCCATCACCACTTCGCCAGCATTGGTGAGTTAAAATCACAGGCTTTTATTCATCTTATCCGCGACCTGCTGGATGCAGAGGTGGTGCCCGCCGATGCCAGCTGGCACGACAAGCTTCACGCCATGCTGGGTAGCGACGACCGCCACTTTGAACCCTATATCCGCTTATGGCGCGAAGCGCAAATCCTTGCTGCCCGCGATGAAGAGATTAAAGGTGCCTATGTCCTGACGATGGAGATGTGGCACAAGGAGACGGTAGCCATTATTGCAGCGGGTGCAGAGGAAAAAGTCTTTAATCTTCATGACACGCCAGAAAATATAGCCTGGCGATTGATAAGCCTGGTTTGCGGTTTAGACGGAATATATATGTTAAATATTGCCGGTATGGATGAAGCTGCATTTAATAAGCATCTTCATAAAGTCATTACTCTGGAATTATATTAATCCGCGTTACAAAATTATAATTTTACAATTAGTAACACTTAAGCAGGCGCTTCTTAACCCTTCATTGCTCATGGATTCCCATTCTTATCTATCCTTTCAGACATATCCCAAAATTTCCTGATAATTCAAGAGAACAAACCTGCAGGCAACCGCCTGATTTCCGGTGCTTTTTCTACTGTTTATGGACATTTAAGAGGGCGATATGTCACAACTTAATGAGAAGAATAATCATTATCTATTAAACAACTGGAAACCCGAGAACCCCGCTTTCTGGGAAAATAAAGGCAAACATATCGCCCGTCGTAATTTATGGATCTCCGTCAGTTGTTTACTTTTAGCCTTCTGCGTCTGGATGTTATTTAGCGCGGTGAGCGTAAACCTGAATAAGGTGGGTTTTAATTTCACCACCGATCAACTCTTTATGTTAACGGCCCTCCCTTCTCTTTCAGGCGCAATATTACGCGTCCCCTACTCCTTTATGGTGCCTATTTTTGGTGGTCGCTACTGGACGGTATTAAGCACCGTAATACTGATTGTTCCCTGCATCTGGCTGGGCATCGCCGTTCAGAATAACGCTACTCCGTACTGGGTATTTATTATCATCGCGCTGCTGTGTGGTTTCGCCGGGGCGAACTTTGCCTCCAGCATGGGCAACATCAGCTTCTTCTTCCCGAAAGCGAAACAGGGCAGCGCGTTGGGTATCAACGGCGGGCTGGGTAATCTGGGCGTGAGCGTTATGCAAATGGTCGCTCCGGTCGTGATATTCCTGCCGATGTTTACCTTCCTCGGCGTGCACGGCGTGCCGCAGGAGGACGGCTCTCTCCTGTCGCTGGCCAACGCGGCCTGGATATGGGTACCGCTGCTGGTGCTGGCAACCCTTGCCGCCTTTTTTGGCATGAACGATATCGCCAGTTCTAAGGCCTCGATTGCCAGTCAGTTACCGGTACTGAAACAGCCACACCTCTGGCTGTTAAGCCTGCTCTATCTTGCTACCTTCGGCTCGTTTATCGGCTTTTCCGCCGGTTTTGCGATGCTCTCTAAAACACAGTTCCCGGATGTGAATATTCTGCACCTCGCCTTCTTCGGTCCGCTAATAGGGGCGCTGGCGCGATCGGCCGGCGGCGTGGTCTCTGACAAACTGGGCGGCGTGCGCGTGACGCTGGTGAACTTTGTTCTGATGGCGATCTTCACCGCCCTGCTGTTCTTCACCCTACCGGGCTCAGGCTCCGGCAACTTTACCGCCTTCTACATCGTCTTTATGGGGCTGTTCCTCACCGCCGGGCTGGGCAGCGGATCGACCTTCCAGATGATCGCCGTCATCTTTCGGCAAATTACGATTTATAAAGTGAAATTGCGCGGCGGTAGTGAACAGCAGGCGCAACAAGAGGCCGTAACTGACACCGCTGCCGCGCTGGGCTTTATCTCTGCCATTGGCGCAGTCGGCGGGTTCTTCATTCCGAAGGCCTTCGGCACCTCGCTGGCAATGACCGGGTCCCCGGTAGGCGCGATGAAAGTGTTCCTCGTCTTTTACATCGTCTGTGTATTCATCACCTGGCTGGTGTATGGCCGCCGTCAAAAGCACATCAAATCATAAACATGCCATTAATTACGTTATGAGCAGTGTAACCACGGGGCGGGAGTCGCCCCGTCAGGAGAGACGTCATGAGTAAATTGTTGGATCGCTTCCGTTACTTCAAACAAAAAGGCGACAGTTTCGCCGATGGGCACGGACAGGTGTACCATACCAACCGTGACTGGGAGGACAGCTATCGTCAGCGCTGGCAGTTCGATAAGATTGTGCGATCCACCCACGGGGTTAACTGTACCGGCTCCTGTAGCTGGAAAATTTACGTTAAAAATGGTCTGGTGACCTGGGAGACCCAGCAGACCGACTATCCCCGCACCCGCCCCGACCTGCCTAACCATGAGCCGCGAGGCTGTCCGCGCGGTGCCAGCTACTCCTGGTATCTCTATAGCGCAAACCGCCTGAAGTACCCCCTGGTGCGCCGTGCCCTGATTGAACTCTGGCGTGAAGCGCTGGCGCAGCATGGCGACCCGGTGCTGGCCTGGGATGCCATCCAGAGCGACCCGGTGAAATGCCAGCGCTACAAACAGGCACGTGGGAAAGGCGGATTTATTCGATCGGGCTGGAAGGAGCTCAATCAACTGATTGCCGCCGCCAACGTCTGGACCATCAAAAACTACGGCCCCGACCGCGTGGCGGGGTTCTCGCCCATCCCGGCGATGTCGATGGTCTCCTACGCCGCCGGCACCCGCTATTTGTCATTGCTGGGCGGTACCTGTCTCAGTTTCTACGACTGGTATTGCGACCTTCCTCCCGCTTCGCCGATGACCTGGGGCGAGCAGACCGACGTGCCGGAATCGGCCGACTGGTACAACTCCGGCTACATCATCGCCTGGGGTTCCAACGTGCCGCAGACGCGTACCCCGGACGCCCACTTCTTTACCGAAGTGCGCTACAAAGGCACCAAAACCATCGCCATCACCCCTGATTTTTCGGAAGTGGCAAAGCTTAGCGATCAGTGGCTTGCCCCTAAACAGGGTACCGACAGCGCGCTGGCCATGGCGATGGGCCATGTCATTCTGAAAGAGTTCCACCTCGATAACCCCAGCGACTACTTCCTGAACTACTGTCGTCGCTACACCGACATGCCGATGCTGGTGATGCTCGATGAGCGTGAGGACGGGACCCATGTGCCAGGCCGGATGCTGCGCGCCTCGGACCTCGCCGACGGGTTGGGAGAGGCCAATAATCCGGAGTGGAAGACCGTTGCCTTTACCCTGGCCGGTGAACTGGTAGCGCCAAATGGCTCTATTGGTTTCCGCTGGGGAGAAAAAGGCAAATGGAACCTTGAGCCGCTGGCGGCAGGCCAAGAGACGGAGCTAACGCTCTCGCTGCTGATCACCCACGATCGCGTCGCGAACGTGGCGTTCCCCTACTTTGGCGGCAACGAAAATCCCCATTTCCGCAGCGTGAAGCAGGAGCCGGTGTTACTGCGCAAAGTCCCGGCAAAAACGCTGACTCTGGCAGACGGCACCACCAAACAGGTGGTCAGCGTCTATGACCTGGTGCTGGCCAACTATGGCCTCGACCGTGGGCTGGACGACAGCAATGCCGCCACCGATTACGCAGAGATCAAAGCTTACACCCCGGCCTGGGGCGAGCAGATCACCGGCGTGCCGCGCCACCATATCGAACAGATCGCCCGGGAATTTGCCGATACCGCCAATAAAACCCATGGCCGCTCGATGATCATTCTCGGCGCCGGGGTGAACCACTGGTATCACATGGATATGAACTACCGGGGGATGATCAACATGCTGGTCTTCTGCGGCTGCGTAGGCCAGAGCGGTGGCGGCTGGTCGCACTATGTGGGCCAGGAGAAACTGCGTCCGCAAACCGGCTGGCTGCCGCTGGCTTTTGCCCTGGACTGGAACCGTCCGCCGCGCCAGATGAACAGCACCTCCTATTTTTATAACCACGCCAGCCAGTGGCGCTATGAAAAGCTGACGGCGCAGGAGCTGCTCTCGCCGCTGGCGGACCCGGGGCAGTTCACCGGGCACCTGATCGACTTCAACGTCCGCGCCGAGCGCATGGGCTGGCTCCCCTCCGCCCCGCAGCTCAATCTCAATCCGCTGCATATTAAAGCCCGCGCCGATGCTGCCGGCATGACGCCGCAGGAGTACACCGTGCAGGGGCTAAAATCGGGCGATGTCCGCTTTGCCTGCGAGCAGCCGGATAACGGTAAAAACCATCCACGTAACCTGTTCGTCTGGCGCTCTAACCTGCTGGGCTCCTCCGGTAAAGGCCACGAGTACATGCTGAAATACCTGCTGGGGACCGAGAGCGGGATTCAGGGCGAAGATCTGGGCTCGACGGATGATGTGAAACCGGAAGAGGTGGAGTGGCAGACCCCCGCCATCGAAGGGAAGCTTGACCTGCTGGTGACCCTCGATTTCCGCATGTCCAGCACCTGCCTGTTCTCGGATATTGTCCTGCCGACCGCCACCTGGTACGAGAAGGACGACATGAATACCTCGGATATGCATCCGTTTATTCATCCGCTTTCGGCCGCCGTTGATCCCGCCTGGGAGTCCCGCAGCGACTGGGAGATTTACAAAGGGCTCGCTAAAGTTTTCTCGGAAGTCTGCGTGGGCCATCTCGGTACCGAAACCGATGTGGTGCTGCAACCCCTGCAGCATGACTCCCCGGCGGAGCTCTCGCAGCCCTTTGATATTCAGGACTGGCGCAAAGGCGAGTGTGAGCTGGTTCCCGGCAAGACTGCCCCCTCCATTGCGGTGGTGGAACGTAACTACCCGGAAACCTACGAGCGCTTCACCGCCCTCGGTCCGCTGCTGGATAAACTGGGCAACGGCGGGAAAGGCATTTCGTGGAACACCGAGAAAGAGATCGATTTCCTCGGCAAGCTGAACTACGTCAAGCTTGATGGCCCGGCGAAAGGCCGCCCGCGTATCGAAACCGCCATCGACGCTTCAGAGGTGATCCTCGCCCTCGCCCCGGAAACCAACGGCCAGGTTGCCGTGAAAGCCTGGGAAGCCCTGGGGCAGCTGACCGGACGGGATCATACCCACCTGGCGCTGAATAAAGAGGATGAAAAAATCCGCTTCCGCGATATTCAGGCGCAGCCGCGCAAGATTATCTCCAGCCCCACCTGGTCCGGCCTCGAGAGCGAACATGTCTCTTACAACGCCGGTTATACCAACGTCCATGAGCTGATTCCGTGGCGCACTCTCTCGGGCCGTCAGCAGCTTTACCAGGATCACCTGTGGATGCGCGCCTTCGGCGAAAGTCTGGTGGTTTACCGTCCGCCAATTGATACCCGTAGCGTGACGCACATGCGTGACATTCCGCCGAACGGCTTCCCGGAGAAAGCGCTGAACTTCCTGACGCCGCACCAGAAATGGGGCATCCACTCGACCTACAGCGAAAACCTGCTGATGCAGACCCTGTCGCGCGGTGGTCCGATTGTCTGGATAAGCGAAACGGATGCCCGGGAGCTGGGTATTGAGGATAACGACTGGATCGAGGCATTTAATGCCAACGGCGCCCTCACCGCTCGCGCCGTAGTGAGCCAGCGCGTGCCGCCGGGCATGACCATGATGTATCACGCCCAGGAGCGCATTCTGAACATTCCAGGTTCGGAAGTGACTGGCCGACGCGGCGGTATTCATAACTCAGTTACCCGCATCTGCCCGAAACCGACCCACATGATCGGCGGTTACGCGCAGTTGGCCTACGGCTTTAACTACTACGGCACCGTCGGGTCGAACCGCGATGAGTTCATCATGATCCGCAAAATGAAAAACATTAACTGGCTGGATGGTGAAGGTCGGGACCAGGTACAGGAGGCGAAAAAATGAAGATCCGCTCACAGGTTGGCATGGTACTGAACCTCGATAAGTGTATTGGCTGTCATACCTGCTCGGTCACTTGCAAAAACGTCTGGACCGGGCGTGAAGGGATGGAGTATGCCTGGTTTAACAACGTTGAGACCAAGCCGGGCATCGGCTACCCCAAAAACTGGGAAGACCAGGAGGAGTGGCAAGGTGGCTGGATCCGCGGTATCACCGGCAAGCTCACCCCGCGCCTCGGCGGCAAGATGGGGGTGCTGTCGAAAATCTTCGCCAACCCGGTCTTACCGCAGATTGACGACTATTACGAACCCTTCACCTTTGACTACCAGGATCTGCACCGCGCCCCGCAGGGGGATCACTTACCTACCGCCCGTCCACGCTCGCTGATTGACGGCAAGCGGATGGATAAAATCAAGTGGGGACCAAACTGGGAAGAGCTGCTCGGCGGCGAGTTCGAAAAGCGCGCCCGCGACCGCAACTTCGACAAGATGCAGAAGGAGATGTACGGCCAGTTTGAAAATACCTTCATGATGTACCTGCCGCGCCTGTGCGAGCACTGCCTGAACCCAAGCTGCGTCGCTACCTGCCCCAGCGGCGCCATCTATAAACGCGAAGAAGATGGCATCGTGCTCATTGACCAGGATAAGTGCCGCGGCTGGCGTCTGTGCATCAGCGGCTGTCCGTACAAAAAAATCTACTTCAACTGGAAGAGCGGTAAGTCAGAAAAATGTATCTTCTGCTACCCGCGTATTGAATCCGGCCAGCCGACGGTCTGCTCAGAGACCTGCGTCGGGCGTATTCGCTATCTCGGCGTGCTGCTTTACGACGCGGATCGCATTGAGGAGGCGGCCAGCACCGAACATGTCACCGATCTTTATGAGCGCCAGTGCGATGTCTTTTTAGATCCGCACGATCCGGCGGTGATCGAAGAGGCCGTTAAGCAAGGTATTCCGCAGAACGTGATTGACGCTGCCCAGCGCTCGCCGGTCTACAAAATGGCGATGGACTGGAAGCTGGCCCTGCCGCTGCACCCGGAATACCGTACCCTGCCGATGGTCTGGTATGTGCCGCCGCTGTCACCGATTCAGTCCTACGCCGATGCGGGCGGCCTGCCCAAAACCGACGGCGTGCTCCCCGCCGTGGAGAGCCTGCGTATCCCGGTCCAGTATCTGGCAAATATGCTGAGCGCGGGCGATACCGGCCCGGTGCTGCGCGCCCTCAAGCGGATGATGGCCATGCGCCATTACAAACGTTCACAAACCGTGGAAGGCGTGACCGATACCCGCGCCATTGAAGAGGTCGGGTTGACGGTCGAACAGGTGGAAGAGATGTATCGCTATCTCGCCATTGCCAACTACGAAGATCGCTTCGTGATCCCCACCAGCCACCGCGAAATGGCCCGTGATGCCTTCCCCGAGAAGAACGGCTGCGGCTTTACCTTCGGCGATGGCTGCCACGGCTCAGACACCAAATTCAACCTCTTCAACAGTAGCCGTATCGACGCCATCAATATTACCGAGGTGCGTGAACACGGGGAGGGAGAATAATGCGGATTCTGAAAATCATTGCGCTGTTAATGGAGTATCCCGACGAGATGTTATGGGAGAACCGCGATGAGGCGTTAGATCTCATTGCCCAGGATGCCCCGACGCTGTTGCCCTTTACGCGAACCTATCTCAGCGCCCCGCTGCTGGACAGGCAGGCCGAGTGGTGCGAAGTGTTTGAACGTGGCCGGGCCACCTCGCTGCTGCTGTTTGAACATGTGCACGCGGAGTCGCGGGACCGCGGCCAGGCGATGGTCGACCTGATGGCGCAGTACGAGAAGGTTGGTCTGCAGCTGGATTGCCGGGAGCTCCCCGATTATCTGCCCCTTTATCTGGAATATCTCAGTATTGTGGGCGAAGCGGAAGCGCGCGATGGGCTGCAGAACGTCGCCCCGATCCTGGCGCTGATTGGGGGGCGGCTGAAGCAGCGCGACGTTGCCCATTATCAGCTGTTTGACGCTCTGCTACGACTGGCCGAAACCCGGCTTTCCAGCGATAGCGTAGCGGCACAGGTTGCCACCGAGAAGCGTGATGACACCCGTCAGGCGCTGGATGCGGTGTGGGAAGAAGAGCAGGTGAAGTTTATCGAAGACAACGCCACGTCGTGCGACAGTTCGCCGATGCAGCAATATCAACGACGCTTTAGCCAGGACGTTGCACCGCAGTACGTGGACGTCGGCGCCGGAGGCCCCAAATGACGCACTACCTGAACGTGTTTTTCTATGACATCTATCCCTATATTTGCGCCACCGTCTTCTTCCTCGGAAGCTGGCTGCGTTATGACTATGGTCAGTACACCTGGCGTGCCTCGTCGAGCCAGATGCTGAGCAAGCGCGGCATGAACTGGGCCTCTAACCTGTTTCATATCGGTATTCTGGGGATCTTCTTCGGCCACCTTTTCGGGATGCTGACCCCGCACTGGATGTACGCCTGGTTTTTACCTATCGCCGTGAAACAGCAGCTGGCTATGTTCGCCGGGGGCGTGTGCGGTGTGTTAACGCTGATTGGTGGGTCAATGCTGCTCTACCGCCGGCTGTTTAATCAGCGGGTGCGTGCCACCTCCACCACACCGGACATCATCATCATGAGCATTTTACTGCTTCAGTGCATTCTAGGGCTGAGCACGATTCCCTTCTCCGCCCGTTTTCCGGACGGCAGCGAGATGATGAAACTGGTGGGCTGGGCGCAGGGTATCGTCACTTTCCGCGGCGGCTCATCGGAGATGCTTAACGGCGTGGACTTTATCTTCCGTGTGCATCTGGTGCTGGGGATGACCATTTTCCTGATCTTCCCCTTCACCCGTCTGGTGCATGTGTGGAGCGCGCCGTTTGAATATTTCACCCGCCGGTATCAGGTTGTTCGGTCACGGCGCTAATTTATACGGGTGGCGTCGCCGCCACCCGGCTATTTCCCTGCCTGCGGATGCGTCTCGAACCCCGCCATCACCGCCGTCAGCTCGGCCAGTGAAAAACCGTTTTTCGGATCAGATACCCCCAGCCCAAACTGCTCCTGCAATACCTGATACAGCTCGGCGGCATCGGCGAGATGACGCTGCTCAACCGCCAGCGCCCCCTGCCAGCGGGTGAAATGGAAATTGGTTAAGGTCAGTTTGCCCCCCTCGGGCAGGTGTCGGCACATCAGCAGGTGATGGCGAAAATGCGATTGCGGCCAGTGAGCCGACCAGAAATTGCCCATCACATAGTCATTGAAATGCTGCTCTGCGAGATCGAACTGGTACATCGACTGCCAGCGATCGTGATGGTGAACCTGTAAGGCCCAGTTATCCCCTTCGTTCTGCAGGCGGTACATGCCGTGCGGCGTGGGCTGCTCCAGGTCGGCAATCAGGCGAACCGGCGCGGTCAACGTCTGGCCGCCAAAGCCCACGTCGGCAATCCAGCGTTCGCCGTTTAGCTCAACCAGCAACAGTCGGTGGGTACGCGGCGGCATCTGCGGCGGATTCGCCAGCACCACGCGGCCCAGCAGGCTGCGGACCGTAAAACCCACCTCACGCAGCACGCGCTCGAAGAGTCCGTTCTGCTCAAAGCAGTACCCACCGCGACGGGCGGTAACCAGTTTGTCTTGCACGCTCTCCTCGTCGAGCTGGATCTCGCGTGGCAACACCACGTCAAGATTCTCAAACGGGATGCTGCAGTTATGGTGGAGATGCAGCCCGCGCAGGGTGTCGATATCCGGGGTCGCGGGCTGTTGCCAGCCCGTGCGGGCGAAATACGCAGTCAGAAATGGAGACATAGTGAACTTCCTTGCAATGATGTTCCCTGTTTATAAACTATTTTTGCGTCGCCACCTGCGTAAAAGTGCTTTTTTAGCGTCCCGTCGTGCGCTGCATGATACCCAGCGCGCTCAGCATCAATATCAGTCCGGTCACTAACGTCAGGGTGGCCATCGCCATTCCCTGCCCAATCGAGCCTTGTTCGAACTGGCGCCAGATAAAGACCGAGACGGTCTGCGTCCCCGCCGGGGCCAGTAATAGCGATGTCACCAGCTCGCGAGAGGCAATGGCAAAGACCATCAACATCGCCGCCAGCATGGCCGGCGACACCAGCGGTATCACGATAAAACGTAGCGCCTGCAGCGCCGACGCGCCGTGTACCCGCGCCGCCGGTTCGAGATTACCACCCAACTGGCGCAGCGCACTGCCAATGTAGCGGACCGGCCACGGCAATAGCAGGCAGCAGTAAGAGAGCAGCAGTATGACCCAGCTGTTATAAGGTGATAGCGGCCAGAAGGTGCGGTTCCACAGTAAAATAAGCCCCACGCCCACCACAATCCCTGGCAGCGCGGCGGGCATCAGGGATAACGCATCCACCAGCGCCCGGCCTCTGATTTTTTGCACCACCACCAGCCAGGCGGCTAACAACCCCAGTAGCCCGGTAATGCACGCCGTTCCCAGCGCCAGCGACAGGCTGGTACCCAGCGCAGCCAGGGCATCTCCCTGCTGGCTAAAGAGTGCCGCGTAATGTGACAACGTCACGTTACCCGCTGTCACACCCGCCGATAAGGTGCCGAGCACGCCTGAAAGCGCCATCGAGGCCGCGGGCAGCACCACAGCAATCAGCCCAACCAGCCCCATCAGCACGACGACGGGCAATATAAAGATCCCGGCATCCGCCCCTCTGTTCTCGGTCGGCTTACCCGTGACGCTGGTTACGTCGTGCTGGCCCGTTAGCTTTTTCTGCAACGCCCAGGCGCAGAGCGCGATCGCCACCAGTACCACGGACAGCATCGATGCCCCCGAGAGATCGATAGGCCAGTCGGCCAGCTTTTTCTCGATATCGGTGGTCAGCATCAACACCCCTGCCCGCGTGCCCAGCGCCGCCGGCACGCCGTACTCTTCAATCGCCAGCGTAAACGAGAGCAGCATGCCTGCCGCCAGCGCAGGTGAAAGCAAGGGCAGCGTGATATGCCAGAAGGCCCGCCCTGCGCTGGCTCCATGCACCCGCGCAACCCACGCCAGCCGCTGCCCACTGGCCAGCAGACTGCGCGAGACGGCAAAATAGACTACCGGGAAGATATTGAGCGCCATCACCAGCACAATACCGGTTTTACTGAACAGCAGATCGTTCAGATTGATACCCGTTAGCTGTTGCAGGTAGCCATTACTCTGCAGGACCAGCATCCATGACAAGGCCGCGATATAGGGCGGCGTTAAAAAGGGGATCAGGAAGAGCAGATCCCACAGGCGCGGCAGCGGCAACGTCAGTAGCCCGCGCGCGACTCCCAGCGGAAAACCAATCAGCGCGCTGACCAGCGCCACGCCCAGGGCGATCTGCAGAGTTCCCCCCAGCATCCCCGGGAGCTGTGGCTCGGCCAGCAGTTGACGTACGCCACCAAAGGCGGCCGAAAAAGAGCCAGCGCTAAATTGCGGGAAGACCGCCTGTAGCACAATAAACAGTAGCGGAAGCGCCACCAGTACCATCAGCATGGCCAGCGTCGCCCCTGAAAGAAAGGAGTGTTTCACACGCGATCCTGAAGACGGGGTTGCCCCCGTCGGAAAAGTTACAGAGAGAAGAGCGTGTTAAAACGCTTCAGAATGGCGCTGCGCTCGCTGCTGCCGTCGCTTTTGGTCGGCAGGATATTCAGTTCGTTCAGCAGCGGGCGTTTCGCCTTGATGTCTTCGCGGGCTGGCATCAGCCAGGCGTCGGCCACCATCGCCTGGCCTTCCGGCGACAACACATAATCAACGAAGGCTTTGGCGTCATCCGCATGCGGGGTAGATTTGAGGATCATCATCGGGCGTGGGGCAATGACCGTGCCGCTGGCTGGGAAGATCACCTTCAGAGATTCCCCCTGGTGAATGTTGCCGTAAGAGACGTAATCCACCGCGCCAAATACCGCCGCTTTTGCCCCCTGCATGACCGGGGTGACCGCCTGAGCGTTCGGGCCGCTAACCACCATGCCGTTCTTCTTCAGGTTATCAAATAGCGACCAGGCCTTATCGCCCATCCCATTTTGTAACCCGATCAGCAGATCGAGAGAGGCGCCTGACAGCGCCGGGTCTGGCGTCGTCACTTTATCTTTGAAGGCGTCAGTAGTCAGGTCCTGCCACTCCTTCGGCTCCGGGGTGCCGCTTTTGGTGTTCCAGACGATGCCCAGCGCCGATACCCCCTGGGCCACGAAATCGGTAGATTTCAGGTCGGCGGGCACGTGTTCAGCGTTGGCGCTCTGGTACGGCAACAGCCAGCCGCGGTTATGCAGATCTTCCGCCGTATCCCATGAGGCGGAGATCAGAATGTCGGCCTGCGGGTTGGCCTGCTCCGCCTCGAGGCGCGCCATCACTTTACCGGTAGTGGCCTGGAAGATATCCACCTTCACGCCGGTTTTCTTTTCGAAGCCGCTTGCAAGGTTCTTCGCCAGCGATCCCGGCCCGGCGGTATAGAGGGTGAGCGCGTGGGCGCTCGACATCATGACGGACGATAATGCCATGGCTACCAGCACTCCTTTTTTTACGGACAGTGTAATTTTCATGCAAACTCCCCTGAGGATTGAATCAAACGATCGGCAGCGACGCTGCCAGCAGAAAGGTGCACGATGCGATCGGCCAGAATCTCGGCTTCACGGCGGTCATGCGTAACGTAAACGGCGGTGGTGCCAAGCTGGCGCAGTAGCGACGCCATCTCCAGGCAGAGCGATTCGCGCAGTTCGCTATCGAGGTTGGAGAGCGGCTCGTCAAAGAGCAGTACCCGGGGTTCGGCGACAATGGCGCGGGCCAGGGCGACGCGCTGCTGCTGCCCACCGGAGAGCCCGGCGGGTTTGCGGTCGGCAAAGTCAGCCAGACCCACGCGCCGTAAAGCCTGCGCGACCCGGTTGTCACGCGCGCTGCCTGAGACATTGCGCATCTTCAGTGGAAACGCCACGTTCTGCGCCACCGTCATATGGGGCCAGAGCGCGTAGTCCTGGAAGACCATGCCGATATCGCGGGCCTCGGGCGGTAACGACCAACCCGACCTCGCCACCTGACGATCGCCGAAATGGATATCTCCCTGCAGCGGGTGGGTTAACCCGGCCAGCAGACGTAACAGCGTGCTTTTTCCACAGCCCGAGGGTCCGAGCAGCGCAACCACGCTACCCGCCTCGATGTGCAGATCGATTTGGTTTAATACGGTATTCGCGCCAAACGCGTACGAGACGCCTTTGAGCGTGATGGGGGTGAGCATATTGTTATCCTCTTTGGGATTTAGTGCCGTCACTGTAGGGGGGCTATGTGACGAAACCATGAACAAAATGTTGCGTATTGATTTTGTCTGCGCTTCAGAGGTTTAATGGCCTGGCGCTAATACTGAGGAGTTGTTATGAGCCACTTTCGCCCCGTCGAGTTAAAACACGCCAGCCGTCTGCTGAACCACGGCCCTACGGTGCTGATCACCAGTCGGGATGAGCAGATTGATCGACGTAATGTTATGGCGGCCGCCTGGTCGATGCCGGTCGAGTTTGAACCGCCGCGTATCGCCATCGTGGTGGATAAAAGCGCCTGGTCTCGAGAGCTGATTGAGCGCAGCGGCATGTTTGGCATTGTGGTGCCGGGCGTTGCTGCCGCTAACTGGACCTACGCGGTGGGTAGCGTCAGCGGGCGGGATGAAGATAAATTTAACTGCTACGGGATCCCGGTTATCAACGGCCCGGTGCTGGGGCTGCCGGTCGTTGAAGAGAAGTGTCTGGCGTGGATGGAGTGTCGGCTATTACCGGTGACCTCCGCCGCCGAGAAATATGACACCCTGTTTGGCGAAGTGGTGGCCGCGGCCGCAGATGAGCGGGCGTTTGTCGCCGGACGCTGGCAGTTTGATGAGGATAAGCGCAATACGCTGCATCATCTGGGCGCAGGGACCTTTGTGACCAGCGGCAAGATGGTGAAGGCGGCGGAGTAAGCGCTGGGCCCTGCTAAACCCTCAGCATGTTGCTTTCGAAGCGACTGTGACCTTATCAATAAGGTGCCCGGGCCTTATTGCAAATGGCACGTCGACGCCCGCCATTGTCACCAACTTTACAGCAACGTCATTATTCAGGGTGGTAACCGTACCGGGTTACTGCCCTTAGTGGTCGGAGTTTAAACAGAACAGTTTACAGAATCCAATAATCCTTTCTAAATGCGGTAACGTCTGCTGAGTGATAATATGCCACTCTTCAAAAGTGAGCTGGTCATGCCATTCCGTTATATCCTTGCCTTTAAAGAAAAAGGACAAGCCAATGAAACAGTGGCGCTCATTGGTGCCCTCTTCAAGATTTCCACTTTCAATGAGACGTTGAAGTAACTCACCGGCTTCAGTGATTATCGAAAGATGTTCAGCGGTAAGTTTTGGCATGGCAGAAAGTTCGTTAGCAGTTAATAATAAACAATCCCTGAATCTATAATAAAGTTACGTTCAGGCTTCAGGGAATGAATTCATAGCGTGGCGGTGAGAGGCCTGTTAAATATTCATCTCAACCAGCCCTTAATCACTCTGTTCTCAATAAGATTAGCCTTGCCATTATTATAAATCACCACCTGATATAGCCCCTGAGAATAAACCTGTGCCTGTTCAGTAGATTCATCCAGTGCGGCAGGTTTCCCATCAACATACACTAAGCCATCTGCATGACGCGCGACCGTGACGCCAAAACCAGACCATGTACGGGGTTTTACGGCGAGGGTATGTTCACTTGTCGGAGCACAGGCCTCATACTCTTTCACCTGTTGCGGGGTAAGTTCTAGCCCCTGAACGTGGAAATTGCGGAGATCTTTACAACTGGTTTTATGAGCTCGCTGCGCATATTGTTTAGCCGCGTTCTCTAAAGCCTGCTTTTCTGCGGCTGCGTTGATAGTGGCACGTTTATTCTGTTCTGCAAGATAACAAGCATCGCGTGAAATACCTTGTGCTTCACATTGTGCAATTTTGTCAGCCTGAGAAGAGCAGCCGGCCAGTAATAAGCCTGCAATTAATGAGAGGTTTTTACAGTTCATCATTATAGTAGCCCTGAATAAGTTACATTCGTTGTTTATATCCGGTTTTCGCCAATGTCAGTGAACAAACGGCGAGAAGCTTAATGTCAATTTTATACTGCGTTAGATCATGTACTCTTTGCTGCGGGTTAAAGGAATAATTCTTCGATTACTCCACAAAACATTACTATCAAACACTCCTCACCCAGCTTGCATAAACAGGAATATGCCATCGGAAGATTACCAGCCGATGGACATGCCGGCCCCATAACCAATATTGGACGCGGTGTCATCTGAGACGGTAGCTTTCATGGTGATACGTTGAGAAAGACGGGCAGAAAAGCCGACAGCGACGGCAGACTCACCGTCATAGCCGCCAACGCCAGCCCCTACTGCAAAAGATTGCGTTTGTAGAACCTGAGGAATATTGCTCATTGCCATTGCGCCGGAAACGCCTGCCGAAGCTTGTTTCTTATTCTCATTAACCTGACTTTTCAGGTTGCTAAAATTGCTGTTCAGCTTGTTAAGCTGCTGGGTGTTGCTGGCTACCTGTGATTGTGTAGAGCGGAGCGCTGCGTGGTCAGCATTCACTACTCCGGTTTCTCTCTGCTGGCTCGTTGCCAGAGTTTTAATCTGCGTGCCGTAATAAGCAGATTGCACCTGCTGCTGTTTCGCCAGTTGAGTAACCTTATCCTCTGTCGCGGCGACGGTATTATGATTAATGGCGATCTCTTTTGCCTGGCCGGCGTCAGGCTTAGGCGTCGGGATTGCATCAATTGCAGTTTTCACCGTGGCCTGGGTTTCGGCCTGCTGCTTAGCGTGCAACATCCCCTGAACGCGGTCACTGTTTATCATTGCAATCTGTTTAGCTGTCCCCTCAGCAGCTGCAGAGGTGTTAGTTATCGCAGTAGCATTCTCATTGATCGCCATGGCGTTGGACTGAATGGCACGGGTGTTGTTATCGGTTTTAACCGTGCTGCTGCTAAGCTGGGCGCTTACCTGATTCAGGCTCGTCTTCATCGAAGTCAGGCTGGACTGCGTCAGCGTAATGTCTTGCTTATTAGCGGTAATATTGTCCTGATTCTGCTTAATGAAGGTACTTTGTTGCTGCAGGGTATGTAATGCCGAATCAGCGTTACGCTGGGCATGGTGAAGTGCTGAATCCTGAGCACTATCCTTCAGGGTTTGTGCAGAGGCGTTAGCTTGAATAGTTTGGCTATTGGTCGTCGCCAAATGCTCGGCACGATCTGCTGTGGTCTGAACTGCGCTTGTGTCACGCTGAACGTTTTTCACATCATCCTGGAGGGACGTAATGGAAAGCGCGTGCGAATCAATACGCTGCGTGTTAGTTGTCACCGCCTGCCGGGTGGAATCTATAGCCGCTTTGTTAGCGTCGATATCAATCTGAGCAACCATAATTGCATGGTGAGCGTCAGCAACCTTTGTGTTTGTCCAGGCCGCATTCTGCTCTGTTTTTGCAATAACACTGTCTTGCAAAGTATCACGGCTAGCCTGAACCGCTACAGGGTCTGCGTGCTGTGACGCGGTGCGATCAATATTGGCCTGCAGGAGGGCTCTACCCTGCTCCGCCTGCAGTTGATGGAAGTGGTTAACCTGGGCAGCTTTCAGGGCTGCTTTCTGGCTTGCAGTACGCTCAATATTGGCCTGAATAAGTGGGGAAAAGCTGGCGGCTGGGATTTCTGAGTTCGATGCTGCGGGTTTTGAACCTGCTAATTCCGGGTTTGTCAGCGGCGTTTTGTCTACATCACTGCCACTATTGCCGGGGTTCTCATTATCCGCGAAGGACGTTTTAGCAATGCTCTTCGCGGGGGCTGCTGATGAATCTGCTGAAAGAGGTTTGATAAATTCCAGATTCATCAGCTGGTGCGTTTCTTGATTCCAGGGATGGTTGCCAGACAGCTGATTATTCGCCTCCTGTAGCGTGGCGGCACGGTAAGTGTTTTCCAGAATCCAGGACGCATGCGTCGCGATTTCAGGGTGTGCCAGGAAATAAGCATCCGCCGCCAGTTTATCTGTACCCTGCAGATCAGCAAACGCAGGTGCACATACCGCACTGATAACCACAGCCATAATGGATTTGTCTAACCGTTTCATCTCTTAATTTCTCTTGAAAATTTATACGTAACATTGGAAGAAACGGTTCTTTAAGTTTCATATTGATGTTTCTTAAAGAACTCATATACGTCCCTTTTCGAAATGAAAATACCCCCGAAAAAATGTGATGTAAAGCGGTTACATTTGCCTGATAGCTCATATTAGTTATAATTGAAACTAAATTATGTTTACATAAGAAACAAAATTAAGCGCAGATTCATAGCGTTTCTATCTAAGAAACAGCAAAGACTTGTTTTATTTAGCAAATAAAGCGCTGTTTATAGCCCATGGCTGAATGTGATTCTCAAAAGTGCTAAAATACGTTTCTTTGATAAATCTCAATTTTTAAAGAGTGCATCCGTAAGGGCGTTTGATATGAACGAGTTTGAAAAGATCTTCAACGATCTGGGGATAGACAAGGGCTTGCTACCTATTTTGTTTCGTTCGAACAGGTCTGTGATACATAAATACCTAAGCGGCGAGAGCACAGCCCCCGCATCAGCGTTATCGCTGTTATTGTTGATAGAGTTGATTGAAAAGCGAAATCCAGAACTTCTGGATGAATGGGCGGTACTGTCAGATTTTCAGGTTCCTCGCGAGGTCTATTTGGAGCAGCCTGATTATTACAAGGGCTGGACCTGGGCGACTCATAAGCTACATCCGAAAGTGCTTGAGTTCCTGCGGGCACGGCACCCGGAGATCGAATGACGAAGCGGAGCAAATGGCACCGTTTCGTGGAATAGCCATTGAGAAATGGTGATGATTGTTGCGAAGAACGTAGCAGATCTTGTTCTGACTGGCGCATCCCTGCGCCCATGCCAGTTCTATGAACATAACGGGTGACGAACCGTCAACGTGAAAAAAGCACGTTGTCCACCCAATAATCGTTAAGCTCCTTTCGACCGGCTGGCGATAATCCCTTCTGCAACATTACGCGGCGCTTCGGCATAGTGGTGAAACTCCATGCTGTAGGTCGCGCGGCCCTGGGACATCGAGCGCAGCGTGGTGGCGTAGCCGAACATCTCTGCCAGCGGCACATCGGCGCGGATAATCTGGCTACCGTACCGCTCTTCCATGCCCTGTACCATGCCGCGGCGGGAAGAGAGATCGCCCATTACATTCCCGGCATAGGTCTCAGGCGTCTCGACCTCAACGTGCATCACCGGCTCCAGGATGACCGGATCGGCCCGACGCGCCCCCTCTTTGAAACCAAAAATCGCCGCCATGCGGAAGGCCATCTCCGAGGAGTCCACGTCGTGATACGAACCAAAGGTCAGGGTCGCTTTCACGTCCACGACCGGATAGCCGGCCAGCACGCCGCTGTTCATCGCCTCGCGCAGCCCTTTTTCCACCGAAGGGATGTATTCGCGCGGCACCACCCCGCCTTTCGTGGCATCTTCAAAGACAAAACCGCTGCCCGGCTCCAGGGGTTCGAGGCTGAGGACAACATGGCCGTACTGCCCTTTACCGCCGGACTGACGCACAAATTTGCCCTCGATCTCTTTCACCGCTTTGCGCAGGGTTTCACGATAGGTTACCTGCGGCCGACCAATATTCGCCTCCACGCCAAACTCGCGTTTCATCCGGTCAACGATAATCTCCAGGTGAAGCTCACCCATTCCGGAGATGATCGTCTGTCCTGACTCCTCGTCGGTGTGCAGGCGGAACGACGGATCTTCTGCAGCCAGACGTTGCAGCGCGATCCCCATTTTCTCCTGATCCGCTTTGGTTTTTGGCTCAATGGCCAGCGAAATCACCGGGTCCGGAAATTCCATCCGTTCCAGGGTAATCACCGCCGCCGGATCGCAGAGCGTGTCGCCGGTGGTGACATCTTTTAACCCGACACAGGCCGCGATATCCCCGGCGCGCAGCTCGTCTACCTCGTGGCGATCGTTAGCCTGCATCAGCACAATGCGCCCAATACGTTCCTTCTTGTCTTTCACCGGATTGTAAACCGCGTCGCCTTTTCTCAGCACGCCGGAATAGACCCGGATAAAGGTCAACTGGCCCACGTAGGGGTCGGTCATTAGCTTGAACGCCAGCGCCGAGAAGGGTTCGTCGTCGCTCGGGTGGCGCTCGGCAGCCTGCCCCTTCGCATCCACCCCGTCAATTGCCGGGACGTCCAGCGGCGAGGGCATCAGTTCAATCACCGCGTCGAGCATCCGCTGCACCCCTTTGTTTTTAAAGGCGCTGCCGCAGAGCATCGGCTGGATTTCCCCCGCCACGGTGCGTTGACGCAACCCGCTGATGATGTCAGCTTCGTCCAGATCGCCCGTTTCCAGATATTTATCCATGAGCGCATCGCTGGCTTCAGCCGCCGCCGAGACCATCTGCTCACGCCAGGTCTGCGCGGTGGCCAGCAGCTCATCCGGCACCGGTGCATAGCTGAAGGTCATGCCCTGCGTGGCATCATCCCAGACGATAGCGCGCATCTTAATGAGATCGACTACGCCGGTGAAATGCTCTTCCGCCCCGATCGGAATCACGATCGGCACCGGGTGAGCTTTTAGCCTGTCGACCATCATCTGGACCACGCGGAAGAAATCGGCACCCGGGCGGTCCATTTTGTTGACGAACGCGATACGGGGTACGTGATACTTATTGGCCTGCCGCCAGACAGTTTCCGACTGGGGCTGCACGCCACCGACAGAGTCATACACCATGACCGCGCCGTCCAGCACCCGCATGGAGCGTTCTACTTCAATGGTAAAATCCACGTGCCCCGGGGTATCAATGATATTAATCCGGTGCGGTTCATAGCTACGGTCCATACCGGGCCAGAAGCAGCTCACCGCCGCAGAGGTAATGGTGATACCTCGCTCTTGCTCCTGCGCCATCCAGTCGGTTGTTGCCGCGCCATCGTGGACTTCACCCAGTTTGTGACTCATTCCGGTATAAAACAGGATGCGCTCGGTGGTGGTCGTTTTACCGGCATCGATATGCGCGGAGATACCGATGTTGCGATAACGTTCGAGAGGGATGGGTCGGGGCATGATGCGTCCTTAGTCAGTTGACTGTGAGTAAGCGACCGGGATGGTCGCGTCTGAGTTCGTCTGCTACCATAGTCCTACTGTACGAGTATGTACGAACTATTTTTTAAGGTTTGCGCTATCATTGGTATAGCTCAAACTGATGCCTTATCCAGGAGCCTTATGATCCCTAACCATCCCGAACCGGAACAGATACAGCTGGAAAACGTGCTTTTAGCGCTGGGTAATCCGCTGCGTCTCGCCATCATTCGCCAGCTTGCAGACGGCAGCGAAGCAAGCTGCAATGCCCTGCGACCGCCGGATATCGCGAAATCGACCATGACACACCACTGGCGCGTTTTGCGCGACAGCGGGGTCATCTGGCAGCGGCCACAGGGGCGAGAAAATATGATTTCATTGCGCAGCGAGGATCTCGATAATCGCTTTCCCGGCCTGCTGGAAACATTGTTGCGGGTGATGAATAACGAGGCTCCGCGCGCCTGAGTCAGGCGCGCTGGTCATATCAGAACGCCGGGGACCCGCCGTCGTATTGCAGGCTAAATGTCGCTTCGCCGCGCTTTACGCTGGCGCTTACCGGTGAATTAAAGTGCATACCGGTCACGCTGAGATGATCTGTCGCTACCCGCTCAAGCAGGCGTTTGCGCGTTGCCGCCGCGGTCACCGGATCGCTGTCAAAGGCAATGGTGACATCTGGCTGCTCCACCTGAATATGCGGGAAATGGACGATATCGCCCCAGATTAATAGCGAATCCTGCGCGTTCCCGACCACATAGCCGGTATGCCCCGGCGTGTGACCAGGCAGTGGCACCGCCTGAATACCGGGCAAAATATCTTCCTGTGTGAAGGTCACCAGCCTGTCGTCATACGCGGCAAAGGCATTTTGTGCCAGCTCGAACGAGGGCTTAAACCTCTCTGGTGCGCTGGCCTGCATCGTTTTGTTGCGCCAGAACGCCAGTTCACGCTCGTGCACAAACAGCCGTTCAACATGGCGAAAATGGGGCGTGGCGAGCGGCCCGGCAAGGCCACCGATATGGTCTGGATGGGCATGTGTAAGCAGGACGGTGTTGATCTGCAAGGGATCAATTCCTGCCGCCGCCAGCGCCACCGGCAGCCGCCCGCCCCAGCCTTTGAAGTTGCCCGCGCCGCTATCCACCAACACCGTATGCTGCCCGGTCTGGATCACGTAGATGTTGATGTTCATACGTGGCAATGTGCTCACGCCCCGCGCCTGCAGCAGGGCTTCGGCTTTTGAGCCGCTGATCCCCGAAAGCAGCTCAAACGACCCATCCAGGTAGCCATCGCTGAGCATGGTAACGATGCTATCGCCCACTTTTTTCCGGTTGACCATGGGTGCCTGAACCTGGTGTGTTAACGGCATAATATGACCTCTCTGGTTGGTGTGGCTTAAGCATAAGTCGTTGGTGAGGCAGTAAAAAGAGGCGTTTTCGTATTACACTGTTATCCACAGAGTAATAATCATTGGCTGAGGCCATCCCGATGCGTGCCAGAATGTATGAACAGATGACCATTTTTGTTGAAGTAGCCGAACGGGGAAGCTTCGCCCGGGCGGCGGATGTGCTTCACCTGCATCGCCCCGCCGTGACCAAAGCCATCCAGCAGCTGGAAGAGGAGCTGGGTACGCGCTTACTGCATCGCACCACCCGAAAAGTCAGCCTCACCTCTGAGGGCGAGCTCTTTTTCCAGCGGGCGAAAGCGTTGCTGCATGAGATGGACGATGTGATGGCATCGTTTTCGCCGACGCGTCCTCCGCGCGGTCGACTACGCGTTGATACGCCACTCTCGCTGGCACATGCCTTACTAATCCCGGCGCTGAGGGACTTTCAGGCCCGTTATCCGGATATCGAACTGGAGCTGACCTCTTCCGATCATCGGGTTGATATGGTGGCTGAGGGCATTGATTGCGTGATTCGCCTTGGCGAATTGCAGGACTCTACGCTGGTGTCACGACGTCTGGGTGATGCGCGGCTGGTCACCTGCGCTACGCCGGAATATCTGGCGCACTATGGCGTGCCCGGCACGCCGGAGGATCTCGCCAGACACCAGACCGTGATGTTTTTCAGCGGGCACAATCGGGTTGTGATGAAGTGGCGATTTATAAAACAAGGTACGCCGGTGACGGTACACCCGGCCAGACACATGCTGGTCGACAACACCGATATTATGCTCTCCTGCGGGCTGTCGGGGCTGGGGATAATCCAGGGTATCCATGCGGTTATGGCCCCTCATCTCGCCGCCGGCCGACTGGTGGAAGTGCTCTCTGACTACACCACCGCATCGAAACCGGTCTCGGTTCTCTTTCCGGACCGACGCTATCTGACACCTAAAGTACGGGTCTTTATCGACTGGCTGGGCGAGCTTTTTGCCGAAAAATCGGAGGTTTTAAAAGATTGTTATTCTGAAAGAAACAGTGCGTGAAGAGCGGCGATGGTATTAATTCACAAACCTTACAGGTAAATGCCGTAAGAGAATGACCCGATGTCACCCTCCTCCTTTGCGCCACAATTCCGCCAAAAAAAACGGTAACCTTCGTTACCGTCTTTGCCTTACAGAGAATATCCCGGCTTCTTAATCAGCTCGTCGAGCTTCGGGCCAATCTCCGTATCCCAGACCTGCGCTTTCCAGTCTGCTTCCTGAACTTCGTTAAGCGCCACGGAAACAGCGCGATCTTTACTGTTCAGGTGACGAACGATCACCTCGGCGATCTCCTCTGCCAGAGCGGTTTTTTGTTCGTCATTCAGATCGCGCGGAAAACATTTAATATCAACGTGTGGCATAAGCAGGGCTCCTTTATCAGTTAGCCTTTCACGCTATCAGATTATCTCGTTAGCTTTTAGCACCTTGTGCAGTTTAGCGAGCTGGCTCACCTTATCGGCGATGGCGACGATATTGGGCGTATTGGCCGCGAACCACTCGCCGCGCGGCCCCCAGCTACGCATCACCACAAGGTAAGCGTCGAGTAAGGTGAGCTGTTCGCCAAGGGCCCACGGCGTGGCCTTGAGATGGTTATCCAGCCACAGATAGAGCGATTTGCGGTACTCCCGACAGTTTTCTTGCAGTTGCTGCGGTGCATCAGGCGCCCAGCGCTCCGGATAATCGGCGTAGGTAAAGGTGGGATAGACGTTAGCGACCAGCCAGATGAGTAAGCGCTGAAACTGCTGACGTTCACTGTGCCCTACCGGCGGCGCCAGTTCGGGGCAGCGGTCGAGGATCATCAGCGCAATCGCGGCGGTCTCCGTCATGATCTCGCCATTCTCCAGTTCTAGCGTGGGCACCTGGCACAGCGGGTTAAGCCGCTCAAGCCTTTCGCGCTGCGGCCCGGGGGCGTCAAAGCCCTCTACATTGATAAACTGATACGGAATATGGGCGAGGGTTAGCATCACCTCACTGATTGCCGAGCCCCAGCCGGGTACGCCATAGACTTTAATCATGCTGCCTCCACGCAAGAGAAACCCTAAGTGTAGAGCAGCATTAGTAGGTTATCCCCGGCGGATTGACCTCCGATCGTTCCACCGCTTCGCCCTGCTCGCCCCAGCGCGCCAGCACCTGCTGATACTCCCCGCGCTGGATGGCCCCGTCCAGCGCCGCCTGCAGGGCATAGACCAGGCCATTGCCCTTCCTGGTAGTGGTTGCTACATAGGCCTTCTTCGGCCCTAACCCGACCACGCGGGTTTTGCCGGTGAGGGCCGCTTTGTAAGCTGAGACCGACTGCGGCCCGAAGAAGACATCCGCCCTGCCGGACTGTATATAGAGATTGCCCGAGGCATCGTCCGTCAGATAGACCGGCAGCGCCGGCTGGCGCCCCGTCCGAATATTTTCTTCATTCCAGCCCAGCAGGATCCGCTCCTGATTCGTCCCCGAGCCGACAATCACTTTTTTGCCCGCCAGATCGGCGGCCGTGTTGATCGACGCTATTTCGCTGGTGGATTTCACCGAAAACGCCAGCGAATCCACGCGATAGGTGGCAAAGTCGAATTTCTGTTTACGCTGCTCCGTCACCGCTATGTTCACCAGCGCCACGTCGTAGCGCCCGGCGATGATCCCCAGCGGCCAGTCTTCCCAGGCCACGGGAACCAGCTTCAGCTTTAACCCGAGACTGCCCGCCAGCAGCCGGGCAATATCCGGATCGCTGCCGATACGGGTGCGGTTATCGCTGGCCAGGAGCGCCAGCGGGGGCGAATTGAGGGCCGAGATCGCAACAGTCAGAGTACCCGGCTCGATAAAGCGATAATCTGCCGGGATCTTCGCCACCGCCTGTTTATCGAGGGTTACCGTCAGCGGCTGTTCATTGGCCTGCAGATCAATGCTGGCGTGGCTTGCGGTGGATACGAGTAGCCCAGCCAGAAGTCCATATTTCATCTACGCTCCTTACAACACTTTCGAGAGGAACTGGCGCGTACGCGCATGGGAAGGACGGTTCAAAACTTCGTCGCTGCTACCCTGCTCCACAATTTTGCCATCGACCATAAACACCACCTGGTCCGCCACTTCACGCGCAAAGCCAATCTCATGAGTCACCACGACCAGCGTGGTGCCCGAGCGGGCCAGCTTTTTAATCACATCCAGCACTTCGCCCACCAGCTCAGGATCAAGCGCCGAGGTAGGTTCATCAAACAGCATGACGCGCGGTCGCAGCGCCAGGGCGCGGGCGATGGCAATGCGCTGCTGCTGCCCACCGGAGAGATGGCGCGACCAGGCGTCGGCCTTATCGCGCAGCCCTACCACATCCAGCAGCTCGTAAGCGCGTTCAACTGCCGCTTTACGGGTCAGCTTTTTGTGCGCCACGGGGGCTTCAATCAGGTTTTCCAGCACCGTTAAATGCGGGAAGAGGTTGAAGTTCTGGAACACATACCCCACGTTCACCCGCTGCTTGAGGATCGCTTTCTCTTTCAGTTCAAAGAGCTTGTCGCCCTGACGGCGATAGCCGATGTAGTCGCCATCTATCTGAATAAACCCTTCGTCCACCCGCTCCAGGTGGTTAATGGTGCGCAGCAGGGTCGATTTGCCCGAGCCGGAGGGGCCGAGGATCACCGTCACGGAACCCGGCGGGATCTCCAGCGAGACGTTATCCAGCGCCTTGTGGCGACCAAAAAACTTACTGACGCCGGTGATTGAAATATGTCCTTCAGGAGAGGCTGGCATGGATAGGCTCCTGTGTCTGGGTAGTAGTAACGGAACGGCTGCGGCTGGCGCTGCGGTTCTGGTTGACCGCGGAGCGACGCTCGCTGCGGGCGAGCCCGCGCTCCACCAGGTGTTGAATAGCCGAAAGGACGGTCGTGATTGCCAGATACCAGACGGCACCCACCATCAGCAGCGGTATCACCTCCTGGGTTCGGTTGTAGATCATCTGGATGGTGTAAAAGAGCTCAGGCATCGCCAGCACGTAAACCATTGCCGTCCCCTTGGCGAGGCTGATGATCTCGTTAAACCCGGCCGGCAGAATGGTGCGCAGCGCCTGAGGCAATATGATGCGCAGGGTGCGGCGCGAGGCGGGTAACCCCAACGCGGCGGCCGCTTCATACTGACCGTGATCCACCCCCAGAAAACCGCCGCGAATGATCTCGGCGGTATAGGCGCTCTGCACCAGCGTCAGCCCCACTACTGCGGTGGAGAACTGCCCGAGCACGTTAATGGTCTCAAAACGGCCCCAGGTGATCTGCGTAAAAGGCACTCCGAGAGAGAGCGTGTCGTACAGATACGAGAAGTTATAGAGAATAATCAGCACCACGATCAGCGGTAGCGAGCGGAATAGCCAGATATAGCCCCACGCGAGACCACTGAGCAACCACGACGACGACAGACGCGCCAGCGCCAGCATGCCGCCAATCACCACACTCAGCGCGGTGCCAATCAGGGTGAGTAACAGCGTCTGCCCCACCCCCTCCAGGATGACCGGGTCGAAGAACCAGTGGGCAAACACCGCCCACTCCCAGCGCGGATTAAAGGCCACCGACTGTACGACCACAGCCAGCACAAAGAGCGCCACAACGGCCCCCAGGGTACGCAGCGGGTAGCGCGCCGGGACCACTTTGATGGTTTCAACGTTGTTCATTGTCACTTCCTCATGCGGTTTTACTGAGCGCTTCGCGCACCAGCGTTTTGGTGAAGCGCAGACGGCCATCGAAGGGTGGCTGGCTGTACTCTTCCGGATCGCGATTCAGATCGAACTGCGGCTGATACTCCTGACTGAGATAGAGCCGCACCGCCTCTGGCTGGCGAAAACCGGTAGTAAGGTACATCTGGCTATAACCTGCACGCACTGCCCTGCGCTCCAGCTCCTGCACCACCCTGGCCGCCAGTCCCTGCTGACGCAGCGTTTTGTCCGTCCAGATCCGTTTGATCTCTGCGGTTTGGGCATTAAAGGCTTTATACGCGCCGGTGGCGATAATCACCCCGTTGCGCTCCAGCACGATAAACAGCCCCTGCGGCGGCAGATACCACTCGGTCAGTTCGACTTCCGCATCTTTCGAGAAGTAGTCGCCGTAGCGGTCGGCATACTCCTGGAACAATCCTTCGAGAATCGGCTGCAGATCGGCATCTTGCGGCGAAACGTCGCGAAATAGCTCGCTCATGGGGCCTCCTTAGTCGCCAAGTCCGGCCGGATTCACTTCAGAGTGCGGAATACGCTCCACGCCCTCGCCCCAGCGGTTGAGTACCTTGTCGTAATCGCCGTTTTTGATCGCCCCGTTGAGCGCGGTCTGCACCGGCTCGACCAGGCCACCGCCCTTTTTCAGCGTCACGGCGATGTGCGCCGCCTTCGGCCAGCCGCCATCCACGCTGCCCACCAATTTCGTTTTACCGGTGAGCGCGGCTTTCCAGGCCCCAATCACGTTGGGGCCAAAAAAGGCATCTGCGCGACCCGACTGGATGGCCAGGGTTTGCGCCGCGTCATCCTTGGTATAGACCGGGATAAAGGGCTTCAGCCCTTTTTTGAGGTTCTGCTCATTCCACGCCAGCAGAATGGCCTCCTGATTGGTGCCGGAGCCCACAATAATGCGCAGCCCGGCGATATCTTCCGCTTTCTCAATGGCGTGGATCGGACTGGAGGATTTAACGTAGAAGCCGAGAGAGTCTTTTCGATAGGTGGCAAAGTCGAACTTCTCTTTGCGCGCTTTGGTCACGGTAATATTGCTGATTGCGGCATCATATTTGCCTGACGAGACCCCCAGCGGCCAGTCCTCCCAGGAGGTTGGCACCACGTTCAGCGCCAGCCCAAGGCTATCGGCGACGAGCCGTGCAACGTCGACTTCGCTGCCCAGCAGCGTTTTATTGTCATCAGAAAAAACGGTCAGCGGCGGTGAATTTAGCGCTGCCACCGCCACGGTAAATTTGCCCGGCACCGCAAAGCGGTAGTCTTTCGGCAACTGTGCCACCGCTTCGTCGTTTTTCGGGGTATGGATCGGGGTTTTATTGGCCTCAAGGCTCACGCCGGTGCCGTTAATAGTGACATTCTCTGCCCAGACGGCAGGGGTAAAGGCCAGCGCGAGCGCCAGAATAAGCGATGTTTTCTGCATAGCGGATGTCTCTTTTATTATTTTACGAACTGGTTTTCAGGCTGCTCTAACCCCAGGCTGTCGCGCAGGGTGGTCCCAGGATAGTCGGTGCGGAACAGGCCGCGGGCCTGCAGGATCGGCACCACCTCATCGACAAAGCGCGGGAAGGTCTCCGGCGTGC